>Ga0315282_10000370_pt1 | contig 90072 bp, 126 predicted proteins | sample YL17G07_20_MG_FD_203693 | JGI IMG/M metagenome (GOLD analysis project Ga0315282, IMG submission 203693) | Sediment microbial communities from Yellowstone Lake, YNP, Wyoming, USA - YL17G07_20 | ecosystem: Environmental > Aquatic > Freshwater > Lake > Sediment | place: USA: Wyoming | collected...
GTGTCAAACACTAACATTACTGCAATTTTCATCTTTTTTCACCTTTTCATTATATTCTAAAAAATTAGTGTTTTAGTTAACTGATTAGTTTTTGCATGGCGGCCAAACGTTCAAGCGTTTTGATTGTTGGGTTTTTCAGTGCGTTTTCCACTTCGTCGACTATTGGAGGAGTATTGTTGATTGTTTCGAGTACACGAAATATGTGTTCCACCGGTGTTTGCGGGTGTTTTATGCACGCGTTTATTGCCCAACCAGTTATGTACGCGTTTATTGCCCAACCATCAAGGTATACCTGTATTAGATGCTTGTTGGCAAAGGCAAAAATTAGTGGCCAGAAAATGGGCTCTATAAATTCTCTCTCCCAAGTTTGCCGGCCTTTTACGAATTCGAGAAGCACTACTGTTTTCCCCGAAGATTCAGTTAACCCTAGTCTTATTTCGTCTTGGCTCAACGCTTCTTTCGCATCGTACCACTGCACTCGCCTGCTCGCAACATCTCCTACTCGAGAAGCAAGCAATTGGCGTATTTGTTGAACGCGGGTGATGTTTGGTGGCATACTAAAAATGATGCCTACATCGTTATTTTCGGACAGCATCAACTGACAGGAAATGCTCGAGCGAGCAATTGTATTAATCCGATCCCTCTCGTCGTCTAAGGATATGACCTCGATCTTTTTCAGCATTTTATAGGCATTATTAACGTTTTTTGATCCAAGCACTTTGCAGAGGTCGTAATGGACAAGGCCGAACCCTTCGACGATGCATATTACCGCAATTTTCATTTGGTTTTCACCTTTTTGTTTTTTTCTCACACGTCCTCTTCAAGAAATACTATCTGAGTGAATATCCAGTCCATAGCAGCGGCAACGTCAACAGCGCGGGAACCCAAGTCGGGGATGCTTGCTAATGCTACCATATCTTCAATAGTCATTTCAATGAACTCTTGGTGCGTGGTGTTCACCAAGACATTCTCGTAAGGAAGCTTGTAGAACATTGCCAGAGAGTTCAACAATTTACTTGGCATTCTCATCTAAATCCCCCTGAGACTCACGGCTTCAGTCGTGGGAGACAAGATTCGCTTGCCAAATATGCGTTGGTTGAAAAGCCTTGTGCAGTCCTTCCGCCTTGCGTTTTGCGTGACTCGCTTGTTTTTCAGGGTGAAAGCGTGAAGCGAAATACGACCATCCATGTATCCCCCTACGCGGGCTAACTGTCCACGCCACACCACAACATCCGCCTTTTTAAACGGGTAAACACTTCGGCTTCCACCGTACCTTCTGCGCACTCCGCCCCCGCTTAGTTTGTACCGGTGCAGTTGTCTCCGTGCGTACTGGAACCGTTTCCACACCCAAAACTCTGGTGGCGAGGGGTCTGTGCAGCCAGTTTCGGCGCAGCCTATCGCTATCGCGTCAGAGGCGTGAGCGTCCCACTTCAAAGCAGACTTTCGGAAATTTTTAGGCAGCCCCAGCTTCTTTCTCCATTCGGCTGTTTCAGCACCGGCGTACAAGCTCAAGTGCCCAATGCTTCGCAGGTGTTCGTAGAAGCGTGTTTTGCCTATTTCAACTGTGCTGAAGTGTTTGCCCCACCGTTTCCGGTAGTGGTCGAACCGTACGTCCTCCACCGCAAACCTATCGACGGGGTAGAGTCGACGCAGTTCGTCAACGATCTTGATGCGGAATTCAACTTTTGCTTTCTGCGACGGCGCTAGCCATCCTTCTGATCGCCTACGGTTGTTGAACCTTTTCGCTCGCCTCGGCGTTTTCCGATAACGTCTTGCTCTGCGCATTCGTCTACGCATCTCGAGCTTTCCAGCTATTCTCGCTTTACGCTTTCCCGCTATGCCTTTTGGCAGCACGAGTTCAGCGGTGGTCAACACTCGTTTTGCGGTTACTACTGCTATTCCGTCCCATCGGCTTCCGGTGTCTACGGCGAGGCAGACGTGTTGTCCTTGGTTCGGTGATTTGGGGTTGAACTTGAGGCGTAGGTAGAACTGTCCCAGCCGGTTCCAGCACTTCTCGGCTAGGTTTTTGGCTAGCAGTTTTCTTGCTTTCGACGGTTTACACGGCATCAGAGGCGTTCCCGATGCGGATACTATTGGTACGTTTTCGCTCATGCTTATTCCTCCTCTGCTCGGTTGTTCCCGGTTGCGGGCTGCCGAGCACAGTTTAGCGACCTTCGAGGTTGCACTGCAGGCTTAGGTCAAGCTTGCGCCTAACCGTGGCATTTAATGGTTCTGCCGGAGAGGTACGAACTAGGTCACGCATTCGTACGTCCTTGTAGCCCACAGCGCCGCTAACTCAACTTCTGGAGTTGAGCCCTCTAGTCAGAACTTACGTTGCTACCATCGTTGCAAGCCCACAAGCTTTAGCTGTGGGTTCCTGACCTAAACACCTCCCAGGAGACTCCTCTGCTACTTTGTTTGTGACCTGTTGCCCGCGTTGTAGTGACCGATAATGGTCACTAAAACCAAGTTTTCATGGAATGCTACTGCTTTGGCTAACATTTCAATTGCGACAAGGTCTAGTGCAGCAACTTCCTTTCGAACTTTGGCACTTTCCACGGCGTATTCGGATGCGCTTGAAACCCAATACACTGCTGCTCTTTCTAGTTCTGATTTGTTTGAGTGTATAAGGTTTGCAAGTCGGTAGGTGAAAAGAGAACGTTCCTTTGTCTTTGCTATGAGTGTTATGCCGTTTTTGGTTTTCGCGATTATGTCTTTTCCAGAGTGGCTAACCCGTATTTTCAGCCCGTTTCCAAGTTTGCACGTTACTGTCTGGTTTCGTGCGGTGTTTCCTATACGGTTTCCGAGAAGGTGATTGCAAAACACCCGTTTAGCATCTTGGTCTGGTGGAAAAACATATATTTTGCATAGAAGGTCAAACGCGTAATCTTCGGTTACTTTTTTTCCATCCACGAGCACGTCGAATATCACTGAAGCGTTGTGGATAAAGTCGAGGGGGTGAGTTGCCCAATTGTAGGTGCCTTCAACTGCGCAGAGGACTTCTATTTTGCCATTGATTTTCACGCGAATTTGATTTGGTTCACGCGTGATTTCGAACTTGTTTCTACGAAGGAACGGTGCTTCAAAGAATTCTTTTGCAGATTGATTTAACATACCGTTGCACCACCATAGTAACGTCCACATAAGGCCACTAAAAGAGGGTTGTCGCCGTTGACAATACAACGTGCAAATAGACCAAGCGTTGCAGAATCTATCACGCGGATGACTTTTTCTTCACCGTTTCCAAAGTGGCATTGTGGTTTTGTAAATAGTAGAGTCATAAACCATTCGATGGCTGCTTCTTTTTTCGCGTATACCGCATTTGCAAGATATTTTGGAAAGCCGACATTGCTACTTACGGGAAAAAGGATTTTAATTCCCTTGTCTGTTGTAAGCACATAATTGTCAAGTGTCCGCTCAACTTGAATTTCAACACCCGTCTGCAGTCTGCGCTTCAAACGTTCTCCAGTCTTTAAACGTCTCAATCGACTTGTCAATAAGGCACATTTGAATTCTTCCTCGCGGTTTTCTGACGCTTCCCTTTTTCCTTCAATATTTGTTAGCAGGGTCAGCGCGGTTTCTTCATCAATAACATTATTTTGTTGGCGTACATCAAGCAGCTGTGAGAAGTCAGAGAGGGTAGTAATTGAGAAAAGGTTTACTACTGTTGAAACCCAAAACGGGCTGTCTTTAGCAAGCACTTCAATATCATTTATTGTTAGAGAAAAGCCTTCGTCGATGCGTTTTATAAAAACTAGATATTTGTAATGTCTAATCCACGTTATTTCTCCAAGCTTCATTGCATTCAACCATTCTGGATCCACGGTTTCTTCTCGTACTCTTTCATCAATCATAATTTCATCTCCGTCTTTTTCCGATATATTCCAAAAACACTGAGGTAGGGCTTACTTCTTTAACTGCGTAGTGTGTTTCCTCGCATACTTGTTGCAGATAGATGGTTTTGTACTGTTTTGTTAGTTCCAGCAAGTATTTCTGGCTGAAAAAATGGCGTGTGTGTCCAAACTTGAACGTGTTTTCGTCTACTTTTTCGCCTTTGCCATAGAGCGGATCGTTAATTGATTTCACTTTCACAAACAATAATCCGCCCATTTTGAGGATGCGGGTTATTTCAGAGAAGACTTTTGCGGTTGTTTCGTCGTCGAAATAATGTAGAGACAAATGCGCAAACACAACATCGAAACTTTCATCGTTAAATTTGAATGGTTTAGTCATGTCGCGAACGAGCGCTTTTATTTTGACCTTTTGTTTTAACGCATTTTTACGAGTTGTTTTTATGGCTTTTTTTGAGAAGTCCGTGCAAACAACGTTGCACCCGCTTTCAGCAAATAAAACCGCATCTACTCCATCGCCACACCCAAGGTCCAAAACTCGTTTCAAGTTTGCTTTTTTGATCCGAGATGTCGCCTTAACTGCGAAGGTAGATGGAGACGAACTGTGTCTTCCTCGCTTCCCATAAAATCGGTCCCAATACTCGCTCACGTTTTCACCACCAAACCTTTATTTCTGACACACATATGAATAGAAACATGCGTGTGGATCGTAGCCTAACCGGTAATCGCTGTATTGCTCTACCGTTTGAAAACGGTGTTTTAAAAGATGTTCTAGCTCACCTTTTTTGAACGGGTAGCTGAAAGCATACGCTCTCTTTTTTGTTCTCTCGTCCAGGAATTCCCATTTGACCTGCTCTTTTTTATCTCGATTGGTCTGCTATGAACGTTTTTTCCGCAGTAGAGGGGTTCGCCAGTAGAAACTAGCTGGCCGCTCAAAATCTTTCTGCGGTTATCTAAGATGTGTTGATAGTTGCGCTCGTCAATAAGTAAAATTCCGCCGTTTTTAGTTATTGAGTGAAATTGAGTTATAGCTTTGATCTGGCTTTTCAAATCGAAGAGGCAAGTAAAAGAGTTTCCCAAGCATAGAACTGCGTCAAACGATTGTGGGGGAATCTTTTTGTTCAACTCCCGCCAATCAAGATTTGTGATTTTTAACTGAACTTTGTGTTTTATTGCGTTTTCAACCGCTTTTAATATAAAAAGACGGTCAACATCGTTACTCGTAACACAAAATCCAGCTTTTATTAGGCGAATTGAGTCACAACCGTCTCCCAAAGCGGCGTCAAAAACTTTGTTACAGTTATGACTATTTAACTGGTGAATTAACCAGCCATTCTCTGCTTTTTCCCTACGCATCCAGTTGACATAACCACTCCACATTTCAACAAGCAGCCTTCGATTTTCAGCATTTCCAATCCAACAATGCTTTTGCATAACATTTTTCCTCCTAGCGTTCTGCTTGAAAGATAAAAAACATCTAAATCTATTGGCGCCCAATTATGAATGCGTAGGGCGTTTCTTAGTTTATCTCTTTGATGATTTTGACCTTTACTTCTTTTTGTTGGGGCACGCCCGTAACTGTTCGGTCACGAGAAGAGTAAAAACAAAATTGCCCTCGACTTCTGTTGTATGTTCTACGGTATATTTTCCTTCCCGCATACTTGAAAACCCATTTAGCTATTTTTCGTCCGATTTTGATCTCGGGTTTTCCGCAAAAAGCAAGTAGTAGCTTAACTGTTTCAGCGAGTTCTGGCGAATTAGTTAAAGGCAATATTTCCAACGGAGTGTTTTTTGGTAAGCAAATTGTGATGACCAGTTCTTGGTAGTGCAGATCATGGAACATAACCGCTTCTGACGCGTTTTCACTATATACTGTGATGACCAGTTCTTGGTGGTTATTTGGGAAATAAATCTTTTTTGCTCCCGCTTGTTTAAGTGAGGTAATGATTTCTTTCAAATGGTCTCCTTCGAGATTTACGTCTAAGATTACATGTTCTTCAAATGATTTGACCCTGTGTTTTTCGGCAGCCTGTTTTGCTTCTTTACTGTTTTTGAAGGTGGCAACTAGCGGGCGAACTGGAACAGTGCTCATTTTAATCGCCTCTTCACAATTTTGTTGTTTATTGTTTTCTTTCGTCAGGAGTGGCCGTAGGATATGGCATGGGGTAGAGGTTTGTTAATGTGTCTTCGAACAGGATTTCTCCCTTGGCGTTAACAACGGTAACCAGTAGATCAGGGTTTGTGAACTCCCAGAGAAATTGCCTGCAAGACGCACATGCGGGAAAGATGCCTTTGCTGTCGAGCTCGCAGACGATTATCACGCCAGTGGCTTCCTCTGGTTTGCTTTCGTTAATTAGGCTGTTTATTATTGCTACTTCTTCCGCATGGTAACCTTTGTGTATTTTCGTTTCAACGTTGAACCCTAAAAAGAGTTTTCCTGTTTTCGTGTATATGCAGGCACCAACACGGCCACCATGTGTTTTTGCCTTTTTGAGAGCGGATACTGCCAATTTTATTGCTTCCTGTTTTTGGTTTTCCATATTCTTTCCTCCTATTCTTTTTCACAGGGTATCTTAATTGCCCTTATCGTTGATGCCTTCCTCAAACGCTTGTTCCCTTGAGATCTACTAAGGCAGCCTGCTCGGTTCCGTGAAGCAGTGTACATATTGTGGGACGCAGTTTGTGAAGAACGGCTTTTTTGAGTTCCTGCCCGATCGATGAACTTGGCGAATATGCTGTGCCGTCATAAACAAGCTCGTATTGCCCGCCCAGTATCTCGCAGTCTAGAAGCGGATCCTGCAGTAGTGCAATGTCTGGCGGCAGCGCCCAGCAAAGCAGTGCGCTTTTTACCTCATCAATGAGTGCGTCATCATCGCATTGAAAATGGGGTACTATCGCTATTTCTTTTCCATCCAACGCTATAACGACTGCAAAGTGCTTCTCTCGGTCTGACGGTGCGATTTCGACGCAGGCTGTGGCGACTTCTTTTAATCTTCGATGGTCAAGGCGATATAGGGTTGCGTGAAGGCCTTTGGCAAGCGTGAAACGGTGGCCAAAATACCTCAAAAAGAAACTCAATTTTGGTCCTCCTTAAAGTTTTTCAACAACTCGTTTTGCCTCTTTACTGCTTCTGCTTTTTGGGGTTTCGTTGCTAATTTCTCAAAAAAGGAGCTTACATAACTCAACTATCTTTTTCTCCTCAAGTGATCTTTGCCAAGTTCTTGTTTTCTGCAACTCTTTTTAGCCAAGAAACGATTTAAGTTGTTCATCGTCACTCGTATTCCGTGTTGGTAGGGATTCCTGATCGTCTGCAACACTTTGATGTGAATATTTATATCTTCAGGTTTTACTGGGTGCTGGCTGTCAAGTACCAACTGGTCTCCCCAATCCCTCAGACACGCCACTTTTTTGGGATCGTCCTCAACTCCTTCTTCTACGAGTAGTGCATTGTAGACCTTCTTGGACATTGTTACTTCAAGGATTGTAAGCACTGGCCACGCATTTTCCTTGCTTAATATTCGAATCCATTTGGCCAGGTTTCGTCGTCTTGTCCAATAGGTTCGATACCACTCTGGGTCGTCCGAAATCGTGTGTGATTGTGATTTTTTGTTGTCGTTAAAACCTTCTTTACATATTGCACTTACCCTTTTGGGATGGGTTATATGGTAGAATGTGGTTTTCATCCAATCCCTCCTAAGGAAACCCCTCTTCCGGCGAAATATTGTTTAATCCTCGTTTGTGAGTTTTAGATTTTGATGTTGTTTTCATCTTAGGCATTCACTAAAACACTTGTTGCAGGAGGCAGTTTTGGGGTTAGTGACTTTGATGGGGATTCAAAACTTGGGTTGCTTTGGTCATTCTATGCCAAAATTTATGGTGTTCAGGGTTACCTATAAGCTGTTCTAGACACGCGTGTTTTTGAAAGCTTTGAAATCCTACTGTTCGCTCCAAGTATGTCCCCAAATTCAACATTGCCATGTCCAAAATACTGTCTATAACTTTTCTTCCAGTCGCTCTAGGAATAGAAACTGCTATTTTTACAGGACAGTTAACGCACCAGTTTTTCTTCGCTTGAGACAGTAAAATCAAGTCACCAAGAGTGTTAACATTGCTTGTGTTAGGCTGATCGAAAAAGTTCTCTGATATGGGTAGAAAAAGACCTTCTGTCACAACTTCATGGTCATTCACGCCCACAATCCCCCCTTTTTTCAATTTGGTGTCTGGAAGATAAGCGTTAATGGAGCCAATTGTTTTTAGGCTGGCTCGGTATGCAAACCGAAAGAAGGGGTGGGAGTCAAATGCTATGATCAAGTGTTTACTGGTGTTCTGTTCTTCGAATTCCATTGCTGATGGGCGGTAATCAATTATTAGTGCTTGTTGCTCTTTCTCAAACGCCTCTTTATACTTGAAGGCTGCTCTGAAAGTTCTTATTTTACCGTAGCGTTCATTTGCCATAACGATCTGTTTTGGCACCTGTTTTTTTGTGTCTTTTTCAGAGGGTTGTTTCTGTCTCCAAATAAAGGAAGACAAAACTTTGGGGTAAACCGCGTCTCTTCTAATGTTTTGGCAAATTATCTTCAACGCTCTTTTTGCAGCCTCAATTTTTTGCTCTGCGTTGAGACTAGTCTTGAAAACGCGTCCGTCAACAACGTAAAGATCGTTAGAGATCGTTATTAAATGTGCTGGTTCCCAACTTCTAAGCAGGGTTGAAAGTGTAGATGGAAATGTTCTCCACCCTGATGTTCGATCCAAATAGGGATGAAGACGCCAGCTAATACGGTTTACGGTAAGTTTTGTTAATTGTGCTTTATTGTAAATTGTCTCTGCCACTTCCATCACACTCCTTGTTTTCACCTTTTCTTGCAAGGATGCCCACGGGCTTTAGCCGTGGGAGGAATTGAGCGCATTATGTTTTGGTTGAAGAGCTTTACGCATTCGTTTGGTTTGGCCTTCTGCGTGAACCGCTTACTGTCAACGTCGAACGTGTGCAGTGACACCGTGCTGTCGAGGTGTCCACCAACACGCGCCAGTATTCCACGCCACCACATAATGTCTCCCTTCTTGTAATTATTCCTGTTCTTCGTCGGTTGGGTCAAGTCTTTTCAGTATTTTTTGTTCTAGTTCTTTGGGCAAACCGTTTCGACGCTGCATTTCGAGGAGCAGTTGAAACTTCTGTTCAATTTTAAATTCGATGAATCCGCCAAGAGAAATGTTTTTTTGACATTTCATGCAGACTTTTGCTCCTATCCAGTTCGGCGTTCCACAGTACATGCACGGTTTTAAACATTGTGGTTGTTCATTTTCGTTCTCCAACATTTTTCCCTCCGTTCTTAACTTATTTTTTGGTTGTGAGCGGAGCATCTGTGAATTACGAATTCTCCAAACATGGGATAACTCTCTTCGAACCTTAGTGATGGACTATTCTTTCCTGTATGTCCTGAAGGATCAAGACGTAATCCAACTCTGCTTCATCAAGAAAATCTTCGTTGCCGTCTTTGCTAATTTTGCATTTAAATCCTCGTTTTTTAACGTTTTCCGTGTCAGTCTCTTCTCCCGCTTTCACATTTTCTTTGTATTGGTGATTGCCATAAACAGCATTAACACTGGTGTTTCATGGATTTCCATCTTCAGGTATATCTGTTCTGAGACAAGAACCGTCATAGTAAATAATGTACACAAAAGGCAGTTCCCAATCTCCGCCTTTCCGAATGAATAAGACTGTCAAACCATTTGGTAATGTAACTAATCCTTTTTGGTCTACATCTTCATTTTCAGGGGTAAATCCAACTTTTGCCAAGTCTTGCTCTACAGTCGGTGTTAAACACGAGAACGCTTTGCTTCGTGCTATTTCTTTAAAAGAGTCTCTGCTTGAGTAATCAGTGTGTTTTTTCCAAGCATCCAAAATTTTCTGTTTTAATTCTTTTTTTAGATATCGTTTTAGTGAAGTATCTCGCCATTTTTTGTCCCCTCCATCTTTAATTTTGCTTTCGGTTGTGGGGGGAGTCCGTGAGTCACGGACCTGCCCCGCGCATTTTTCTGGCTTTAACTCGTAGCTTCACTTTAGTGAACTTTAGTTTTCCTTTTCGCATATGTTTTCCTTCTGACGCTAAACGTCGCCGTTTTCCGCGATTTTTTTGTCTTCGTACGGGCCTAATGGGTCTTCGTAGAGCTGATCCGTTAGGTTCATCAGTATTGTGCTACAAAAAGTTTTGCCGTATCTTCTCTCGAACTCTTTGCGGCACCATAGCAATACTCCGCCAGCGCGGTTGAAGTGAAAATATTTTTGTGGGTACAATTCTTTGAACAGTTTAAGTAGTGCGTCTTCGACTGCTAGTGCACATGGAACTTTGCTTTTTTCGGGTTTTTTGTGTAGTGCTAAGTTTTTGAACAGTTTGGTTATGAAGTAGTTGAGGCATCCGTCGATGTCTTCAAATTGCTGTGCTGACAGTACTGAACTAAGGTGTTTTATCAAGCTGTCGGATATTGCTTGATTTGCGACAAGCTCGGCAATCATCGTGTTTGCAATTGCATCGTACGGTGGTCGTAGCGCCTGTTTAATGTAAGGCATTCATTCACCTCCATAAACTTTTTCTAGATCTTGCCTTTTAAAAGGTCTTGGAAGGTTTTTCGGGCGAGTTTTTCCAGCTGCTTTCTGTCGTGCTTTTTTCCTTTCTTGGGAACGTAGGCCAGCAGCTTTTTCCTGATCTCTTCCGGAACCTTTTGGGGGTACAGGATGTGGTATGGCGGCCGGGTGACTATGAACGGGTTCGGTGTCGAAGCCTCTTCGGCGCATAGCTTTCCGTCTTTCTCGATGCAGCCCGGGCACCAGCTGAGCTCAACCCATGCGCCGTTCTGCGACACTAAGTTTCCGCTCGCTGGAAACTGGCTTCCGCAGATCACGCATGTGGCCGTTTTCGCCATGCTCTCACTTCCTCTTTTGCCCTTTTCCCGTTTTTTCGGGTTCATAGCCTAATCTCAGGGTTGAACTTTTTCAGGAGTTTAAGTGCTTTGAAGCCGCAGTACGCTCTGTTGAGTTTTTGGGATCTGTTGCCCAAGAGGAACATGGTGATGCCCTGCGCCAGTTCATCGTCGTATTTCAGAGCCTCGTCAGTGGTGTGGAGAAACTCGTGGAGAACGGTGTAGTTTATTTTTTCAACAAGCGCCCTTTCGCCTTTGAACCGCTTCCAGATGCTTTTGGGAAAGATGAATGTTTCCCCTGTTCTGTATACAATGCACCCGAAGCAGGGGTCGAATTCGGAGAAACGCTAAGTTTTCTGGCCTCGGTTTGTGTGAGGTTGAACTTTCGCTGGGCACCCCTAACATCTTGTGGGCAAGCTATAAACTCCATTCACATCTTTCCCTATTTTATCTTCTGCAGCGCGACCTCGATGCTCTTTGTTTTTGTTCCGTCGTCGAAGTGTATTGTCACGAAAGCTTCGTCCTCGCAGTGTGGACATTCTCCTGTGGCCTCGGATATGTTGAGCTTGTCTTTGATCTGTTGAAATGTGTCGCCTTCATTTATGTCGGGCTCGTTTGACCATTCAACGACGAGGTCTGCGTTGATGATAATGTCCCCATTTTGTCCAGGAAAACGAATTCTTGCGTTGTGATTGCAACAGTTACATTTGATCTTGGTGATCTTCGCCTTCTTAACTATTGTTGGAGTATAAGCGACTTCATCTACGTTTTGAGTATCTTGACCATAGGTTCCCCATGCAAGAAAGTGTTTTCCGCAAGCATCACATTTGTGTAGTGTTGCGAATCCCTCCTTGCCGAGTTTCTGCGCAAAGGTTTCACAATCAGAATTGTTTTCCTCATCTCCAATTTCTTTGGTTTTGCTTCCACAGTTTGGACATTTCTCTTCATATTTGTAAGAGGTTTGGTTTAGATCAAATTTTGCACCTTTTCCGCCACTTACAAACTGAAATGCAGCAAGCTGTGGAGTTTGTACGGGTTTCGCAATGGGTCTTCGGTAAGGCTTTCCCATTTTAGTGTAGTAAACGGGTGTTTGGTTCACGCTCATGACCAACGCATCAAAGTAGTGCTCCAGTATCGTGGAATCCGTGCTATCAGATACCACTGTTAAAACAACGTCTTCTCCCGTGTTTGGCCTAAATTCTCTTTCGATGCCATCATCGGTTTTCCGTTTTGAAGTTCGCTTCCAGTTCTTTGCGGGGATCGTTATTTCCTCTTCAATTATCCACTTCTCAATGAGCGTTTTTATGTAGGAAGTATCTATTTTCATTTTTTCCGCCTCCAAAGAAGTTTTTTCGGTTGTTTCACCACTTTCGGCACATTTTTCTGCACATGCCACATTAGTATTGAACGGGTGCTCGTTTTTACCGTGTTCCTCCAGTGCTAAGAGAGCGGGGTCTATTGCTATTATCTTCGCTTTGTTCAACGCGTTTCTAGTTTTCTCGTCAAAAATTGCATCACATTTATCGTTGGGGTTCCAAAACTTTGGATTCCTATCTAATTCTTTCATCATGCATTCGAAGCAGAGACAATTGCCAATTTCGATTCGATCTTTGGAATATTTGCAGTCACCTTTGCAGTAGAAGATTTTTCCGCACTTGTGTCCGCGTTCCCAGCCGCACCAGCACTCTTGTCGATAAACTTCTGTGCCTACTAGCAGTACGGCTGTCGCTTGTGCGTTGGGTGATTTTGCTTGGTGCTTTTGAATGCTTTCGTAGGTTTCTGAGTCAACAGCAAAATATCGCGGTGATGCTTTGGGCACTGGCGTTGGTCTCTGTGGGTCAACCTCGATCTCAGCAATCTCGATCACGTCATAATCCTCTTTTTCGGTTCCAAGATACCTTGCCCCGCAGCCAGGGCAGTAGTAGATCGTAGCTTCCATGGTTTGATGTTCTTCCGCATACTGTTCCAGTTCTTTATCTGAAAGGTCTGCGAGAATTTTCGTCTCCGCACCGCAGTGGAAACACTTATCGTCCCAGCAATTTCCGTTTCTAAACCTTTTCACGATTCCTTTTCTCTTAATCATGCTGAGTCACCGTTCTGGATTCATTTTTGATTTTTTAGGGGACTTTTGCGCCATTCTTTTGAGTATCTCGAGCTACTTGTCTCCAGCAAATATCTGAAACTTCATGGTTCAACACTTCCAACGCCTGTCCACGAATCTGTTTGCCACAGTATTCACATATCGCCTGCGTCACTTCTACTTCATCGAGGTTTGAAGATAGCCGTTTAATTGCAACCAGTGATGAGTTAACAGTGTCTATTTTCATTGTTTTTCCTTCAAAATCAGTAGCGGAACTTAGATTAGTCCCATTTTTTTGAGGACTCGCTTTGTCACCCAAAACACAATAGGGGCAACTGGGGGAACGAGTATAAACTCCATGACTATCCAAGACTTGTACTGCTCGATCGTCATCCGTGTTACCAGTACCACATATGGAGTCAAGGCGATCGTCCAAAGTGCAGCCCCGAGAAGTGCGCTTATGATGACTTCTGCGATTTTCCTTTTAAGGTTCGTAAATTTCGGCATTTTCAACTCGTTTTACCTCTGAGATACATCGTTGTTAGTAGAGAGAGGGTTCTTGGACCCTCTCATTTTTCGTCTCTGAAGAGGCTGTACAGTACTCCGCTGTCTACTGCTCCAATGACTCTGTGACCGTAGCTTAGCAGTATGCGTCCGTAGTAGGCGTAGTTTTTGAATTCCAGAAGTCCGTCTTCCTTTTCGTCTTTTTCGATGTCAGGATCTGGTTTCACCAACATATTGCTAGTCTCGCCTTCTTTGGTGAAGATGTCAACCAGTATTCCGCTTGGTCTTTGGTCTAGCTTGTACTCGCATTTCTGGAATCCGCCGTTGACGGCTATTTTCAGACCGCCTCCAACCTCAAATTCTGGTGTAAGCCAGTGGGTGTGAGCGGTTCTTATTGTGTTACAGCGTTTTTGTGGATTTTGCAGTAGGTAGTTTTGGCATTGTCTAATTGTTGCCGTGCTTATTGGGAAGTTGATGTTGCTTCCGACTCCGTGCATAAACAGAACCGGATAGTATCCCAACGGCTCGCCTAGGTTGATTATTGGGTATCTGCTCACATATTTCGCGTCGATTTCTCTGCTCAGGTAGATGGCGTAGTTTTCTGATTCGGGCTCATGCGTTCCTTTGATTATGAAGATCTCAACGGTTTTCGCGTTTAGCGATCGTTTTATTTCATTTATTGTTTGGTACAAGACCTCTGCTGCCAGGGTTACTTGCCAGTGGCCTCTGCTGATTGCGTTGTCGAACACTTGGGTCTCATAGATCTCTTTGCCAGAAACAACGTCACCGTTCAAGATGACTTTGGCACGGACAATGGTGTAGAAGTTTGCTAGTGTCTTAAGCAGATGAGTTAAGTTCTTTATTGTGGACTCGTATGTTTTTGGCAAAAAGCCAAGGTGTCCCAAGTGTAGATCGCTGATTGTTATTGACACTGTGATTTCTTTCTTCTTTTTTGCATATGACTGTGCTGCAATGGATAAAGGCATTGCAAAGATTTCGTTCCTTCTCATTGTTTTTCTACCCGGCTTAACCATGGTGTTGTCCACTTGTTCTATAGCCTCTGCAAGGGCAACTAGTTTTGCTCTTTTGTCGTTCTTTTCCGTTTTTGCCATTTTGATTACTGCCCTCCCTCAATTTTTAATCGATTGTCATAAGCAACATGGATTTTCCACGTGCTTTGGTTGAAACTGCCTTGAGGTTTGTCAATGTGTCTCCTGTCGCTTGCATTCCAAACGTGTTGGCTAGTTCAGCTATGGCGTTTGATATTGCGGCTTTGTCCTTCGCTTCGAGGGCGGCGTACACGTTTGACAGTGCTTCAAAAGGCTTCTTGTCAGCTCCAACGTTGTCTACGAGGTCAACAAGTTTTGCAAAGCGTTTCGATGCTTTCTTTCGTGCACGTCCCGTGGTTAAGAACTGTTTCACTGCTTCTTCTGTATCTTGAATGAATCCAACGAGTTTGTCTTGTAGGTTCTTGTTTATGGCCACGATCATTTCTTCTCTTCTTCGCTCCATTTCGTTTTTTAGCAGTTCTAGTCCGCGTTTCTTTGCCTCGTCAACTTCTTCTATGGCTTTCTTTGCTTCGTCTTCGACGTATGATTCGAAGAACTTTCGGGACAGGCTCAACGGTACGGGTGCGACTCTCACGTGTGGAATCGAAGCTTTGAACCCCATTTTTGGCACTGCTTTTTGTACCTGCGTTAATACTGATGCGAAGTACGACGTAGTCTCGAATGCGGTTAAGCGTTTCTGAATTGTTTCTAGGCGCTTGTTTTGGTCATCTATTTCCATCATCAATTCTGGAGCAAGGGTTGCTGGCAGGAAATAGACTTTGCGTGTCATTCTTCCAACTTTTTCCTCTTGAAGTATCAAGCAGTACGTGTTTAATATTGCGTACACTTGTTTGCGCACTTCTTTGAGTTGATTGATGAAAATTGATGGGTATGGTTGGCATTCGGCAAGTTTGATTTGGGTTTGGTCTGGTGCTTTGACGTATCTGACTCGGACGCTTCTTCCGCGACCGAACTTTCGTTTGCTGTATCTTTCACGGTATGTTTGATCAATGTGGCTCATAAGATCCTGCATTTCGCTGACCCACGTTAGGTGAGTTGCGTACCCAACCATTGAGGTTAGGTTCACGTGGACCGTTAGTCTTTCTTCTGATGGCACTTCAACGTCTATGAGGAAGCCGTTTAGTAATATTTTCTTCTGCATTTTCTTCCCTCCTAGTCTGCTTATATCTCCTTGTACTCCCGTTGGCCTGATACTGGCCAGTAGCGGAGCGCCATTCCTCCTAGCGTGTTTGGCGGCATTGCGGCCTGTTCAACATAGGTTGACGTGGCTCCGTTTGGGTACCCGCGCAAGTAGCTGCCAGTTAGGATGAAGTCTTTCGTCACTTCTTTCATCTCGCCACCCTCTGAAGCTATGAGAGTCTTTGGGTAGTAGAACTTGATGTGGTGGTGTCCCATCGCGTAGGCATCTGCCTCAACAACGTTTGCAAGAGCTAGGCAGGCGTTCAGTTTTGAGGCGACTGTGCGTGGAGCGTGGCTACCGTGGGTCACGTAGACTTTGTATGTGCGTTTTTGGCCGTTTTTGAAGACGAAATCAAAAGTTACGAGTGCATTGTAGCCTCCATACGGAGCTCCAACTGCTTTGGCTAGGTTCTGCACGAAGTTGAAGGTACAGCGTTTTCGCAGTTTTTCGTCGTGGTTTCCGCACAAGATTACTGCGATATGTCCTTTCTTGAGGTTGCTGGCTATATATTTGAGCACATCTTCGCTTGCAGCATACTGTTCTCCGATGGTCAATCGGGCTCGATCCATTTCGTCGTAGTCCATCCGTTTTTCGTCTGGGTGAGAAATCACTGCGTTTGCTAGGTCACCCATAACGAAGACGTACACTGGGATGCGACGGCTTAGACTCACAATTGTTTTGGCGCTTTCCCACAGGCGGGCCTCATCGAAGTTCTTGTCGCCGGGATGAGGATCCCCAATGAATGCGAACCAGAAACTATCAGTGGGCCTGTTTAATTTTATAACTTCTTTTAATAACTTCATTTTCTTCCCTCCTTTTTATTTTATTTTGAATTGATTCTTGTTGTAATCGGTTTCATGTTTGTTTTTGGCGAATGCGGTATTGAAAAGTTAAGTTGCCTCATTTTTTCCATTTCCTACCATTTTTAACAGTTTTTGGTATAGTGTTGGGATTTCTGATGGCGTAGCGAATCGCAATCCTGTTTCTTCAAGGCTTGACAGTTTCACTTGTCCATCGACGGTTATAGCAATGATTCGTCCTATCTTGCGGTCGTCGAAAGGTATTCCTTTGAAGCTCGCGTCAAAATTCTTTAACATGGCTAGTAACCGAGTGTTGACTTTAACTGTTGCCTTGTGGTTTATTCCTTTTATGATGTGAGCTAGTTGTTCCAGTTCTTCTTTTGTTGGAACTAGTGGCTTGTCTTTTCCTCTGCCTGTTTGCACGAACTCGTTTATCAAAAAGTCTCTGACGCCGAGTTTTAGGGCTTTATCTAACATTTTTTTGTTTTCTTGGATCGTTCCTTTTCTGATCAGAAGGTTGACTCCAAAGTCGAATTTGCGGTGAATAAACTTGTTGATAGCTAGAACGCTTTTCTTGGAATATAGTGACAAACGTATTTCTCCAACGTATGGCTCGATCTTGTGTATTGCACTGGCTCCGGCTATACCGTTTGTGGTTAATGATGCATCAAGTCCAGTCTGTTCCTTCGTCCATTTCAGTATATCGTAGAGGTGTGGGTATGTGAATGGTTCTCCACCTGACAGTGAAACACCCATTAGCCCCCACTGGTCGCAGAAAACAACTAGTTTTTTCAACTTTGGCAGTGGCCATGATTGGTTGCATTTTGGTGAGGCGGCTAAGTAACACCAAGGACATGGAGGAGTCATGTTGCATTTTTTGGTCACTGCAATTTGGGCGTACAGTGGTTTTTCCCATGCTGCTAGACGATGTTCAGTATCAACTATTGCCATTCCGTTTTCTCGATAGCAAGTGAATCTTCCATCTGGAGTATCTATAACTCGTGGCAATATTTCACGCTCCGTTTTTTTATTGACCTTTTCTTATCTGGTCGAGTAGCATTACTGCCTCATCAACGCTTTCGCAGATTTGAACTAATTCGTAATTATTGTTGTTCTCTGCGTCTTCTTGCGAATTGTAGCGTTCGATTCTTACTTGTACTAGTTCAGTTGCGTCGGTTGCTCCATTGTCAATTTCGATCAGGTAGTATTTGCTGTTGATTTCTTCGATATACTTGAATTCGGTTTCTCTAAATCGAGCCAAACGAACGTCTTCTCGCTTGGCAAGTTCGTCTGTGGCTTTTTTCGCTTCTAGCGCTACCACTGCAGCGTCGTTTGGCATTAGAAGGGCTAGTGTTTCGGGACTTATTTTTTGGAATAGTTGTTGCATTTTGCTTATTAACTCTGCGTTCGTATGTTCATTTGCAATCATTTCTTTGCACTCTCCTCAAAAGCGCGATCCACCGCTTTTTTGATCAGTTCCCACGTGTCTTTGTCCAAGATGGTTATTTTCTGTTTTCGGTGCCAGTATTCATCATCAAATATCCAGAAGTAAAGTCCGAAGGAAGGTCTGCCTTTCACCTTTACTTTCAGGATGGCCATCCACCATCGATCGGTTTTGAAGATTGTTCGACCGTAGAGCACTTCTACTGCTTTGTGTACTGGAAATTTTTCTTCGGTCATGTCTGGTCTCTCCTTTTTTTATATTTGCAGGTTCAACATGGCTGTTATGCTTGGCGGAGTCTTGTTTCTAATGGAACCCAAGATTAGTTTGAGGTCGGCATTGTAGGTATAGATTCGGTTGCAATAAACAGTGAAGTAAACATGTTCAAACAGGTCTTCCATTGCCTTCTTCAATTTGTGGATTGCTGCTTTTTCGGTTATCCGGTAAAGTACAAGCCAAACCGTTTCTTCGCCTATTTCAACTTCCACGACACAATGGTCCCTATCCTTGTACGTGTCTATTACTTGAAAGGTTGAAACGCAGAGGTTGAAGAATCTTTTGAGGTGTGGTGCTCGGATGTCGTGGAGCTTTGCATTTAGACCGTTTTGAAATTTAAACTGAAGAACCATTTAGCTCACATCCTTTGGTGGAGGTATGGTGGCGGTGGACTTTCGTGGTTTGTTTTGTTTACCGCCTTTCGAATTTGATGAAAGTGCTTACGAATCCTGGTGCTTCCACTGGCGTATGTGTGTAGCCTAATATTGCGCAGCCAGCCTTCTTGGATACTTGTTTAAATGCGCTTTTTGTCTGAGCGTCTTCAGTGTCGAAAATGTCTCCGTCGGTTAGGATTATGATCCCGTCGCCGGTGCTCATCAGTTTCTGCACTTTTTCAAGTGCTGGTCTTATGATTGTTCCTCCGCCGCCTTTCATTTTCGGCGCGATCTTTCTGGCAACGTCTCTTGGGTTCTGCGCTTTCAACACGTCGTATACTTCTGCGTCCCATGACATGACCATTAGTGTTGCGTTGCGAGCTTCGTGTTTTATTAAACCAAGGAACATTCGCAGTTCTTCTTCATCGATGCTTCCGCTAGTGTCGATTAAGCCCCAGAGTTTTTTGTGGTAGTCGAGGCTGCCCGGCTGGTCGTCGCTTCTTCGGTTTGCAACTGCCCATGTGGTATCAACTTTTGTCATTGCGCGCACGCCGAATCTGATGATCGTTTGCCATGGCGGTTTGATTTCGAGAATTTCTTCTATTGCTCTCTCTAGTCCTGCAGGTATGGTTCCAATGCTTTTCGCGAAGGAGTAGGCTCTTTGCACTAGGCCCTTCCATCGTTCCATCTGTTCTTCTCTGCTTTGGCATCCGCCGTAGAGCTCTTTGTTTCCTTCTTGCACTGCTTGACCATCGCCTTCTTTCGTGTCTTCCTCAAGTAAGTCTCCGTTCAGGGTTCCTTTTTCTCCGCTGCCACCTCCCCTTCCCCGGGGCAGGCCCCACTCATCGTCTTCGCTGTTTTTGCCTTTGCCTTTGCCCTTGCCTTTCTGCTCTAGCAGTTCCGCAATTTCTTCAGTGCTCATTTTTTCTAGGTCTTCAACGCGTAGCTTCGTAGCAGTGGCTAAAGCCTCAAGAGTTATTGCGCCTTCAAGCGGAGCGACTCCACTTAAAGTGCCCGAATGCGAGCACTCGATCAGGGGATGGTTCACTTTCGAGTCTGCAGAGAAGTTATAAGCCATCTTTTGGAAGCCACGCATTCTAAGCGGATGCTGGAGGCAGGCGTGCATTGTTTCGTGCATTCCGACGAATCGCTTCTCTGCTGGTGATAATTTGCTCCACCAGTCAGGGCAGATCACGATAGTATTGTTAGGGGTTACTCCCGCTGTTGGAACCCGCATTGCGTCGGGTTTTACCGCCACGACTCGCATGTAGGACAGTGGAATCACTAGAAACGGGAAGTATCTTCCGCAGAAAATTCGTATGTCTTGGAGGTCTTGTCTTAATTCTTCCAAGACTTTTGCAGGGTACATATTTTTGTCGCCTCTTTTTTCTCTATTCAAAAAGGGGAGTGTTTACAGCAGTGCTTTTCCTGTTCTTTCCATCGCCTTGTATATCACTGATATGTCTCTTACTGCCGTGAACACTTCTGTCCTTCTCTGTTGCGACAGGAACGCAAATAGGGCAGATATGATTTCGCGATCGTCGTTTTTGGCTATGAACTCTAGGATTGGTACTGCTTTCTTGATGCGTTCTTTGGCTGCGTTAACTGCTTCAGCTATTGTTACTGCGGCCAGGTATTTCTGTTCTATCTTGAAGTGGGCGATTACTGACGGGTCTTTGGCCAATTCGTCAAAGCTTGGCACCTTGTTTTGTCTGAATGCCCAGTATCTTTCTCCGACGGTTCCTAGTTTGCCAATGATGAAAGATTGCATTTGGTCTTGGTCTAAGTGTTCTGATCGTTTTGGAAGCAGGTAGGTTGAAACGATTGTCCAACCTCTTGGGGACGCGGGTGGTGCTACTCCGTCGTCTGTTCCTAGGTCTTCAACGTTTGTCAAAAAGTCGCTTGGCTTCCATCTTAGGTAGGCGAGGCATGTTCGGTCCCAGCCGTCTACTCCGAAGGTTTCGTCCATCCACGTTGTCCAGGCTTCGATGCTCGGTGAGTCAACGTAGATCATCACGAAACGGTCTCTTTGAGGTATCCACATGGGGTCGGAGCCTGCGCTGTGTTTGGGGTCGTTGCTTGCGGCTATGACAATGACGTTCTGCGACATTGCCAAATCGCCCATTTTGAAGTCTCTGATCAGTTTGAACGAGCTGGCCTTCATGTTCTCACGTTTTTCGTACAGGTATTCGTCTAGGAACAGGATGCCTGAGCATTCTGCCAACATCTTTGCGAGGAGCAGCGGCTTAAACTGGACGAATTCTCCTACGTCTCTTGGAATTCCGCTGAGGTCTTCTGGAAGTAGGCTCATCAGTCGCCGGTCTGCGAAGAGGAAATAGGCAGACGGGTTTCTCAGTATGTTTTCCAGTCCTTCCCTGTCCAGATTGTCGACGTCTACCCACTTCTTTCCCAGCTGCTTTGCCTTTTTCATTGCCCATTGTTTGACTATTGCGGATTTGCCTATTCCTGGTGGACCGAGAAGGTGTATTGTCACGGGTTCAAGTTTGTCTAGACGTGCTGTATAGGCGAGGTCTAATATAGCTTCAACTTTTTCTAAACGCATATTTTACCCCCTCCTATTGGGTTTTTTCTTTTCAGGTTTTTGGTGTTTGAACCGACACGGGTTTCGAACGGTTCAGTTTTGGTTAATGTAGTTTCAAACATGTTGTTCACCCGTATTTGTTTTGTCAGTTAATAAATATTTGCTTTCATGTTACCTCTTTTCAACACCTCCCACGCTTTTTTGGTTGCCAATGTTTGTTGGTTGTAACCTATTTTGTATGTGGTTACTTCCAAACTGATTAATTCCCATACTTATCATCCTCCTTTTTTTATTTTTTAATGAATGTTCCTTTCTACTCGTGGCACATTTAAGTGTGAAGTTTAGTTGTATTCTGATTTTCATAATTTGTCACATTTTACTCGAACATTTTTGCTGCTGCCGCTACAAAAGGGTTTTTGCCATAGATGAGGCTCTTTGCAATTAGGGTCGAGTTGTCACTTGTCATGTCTATTTTACGCATTTTTTTTCTTTCAACTACTTCCACTGAAGGTTTGTATAACTCAATGATGGCTAACGCCCAATTTAACAAGTGCTCTTTCGATGCGGTCACAGAGCAGGCTAGTTTTCGATAGAACTCTTGGTTGTCTTCGATCTCTGACATGAAGTGGGAGTTTTCTTTTGGTCTCTTGAATACGAGGGATAGGCCTGCTGAATTTGTAAGCTTCAAGAAAGCACTAGTTGCTGAGATGTTGATCCAAAACCCTGTTGCAAGGCGTCGTTCCATGTGATTGTTTGACAAGCAGCGAAGTCTGTTGTAAAACAGATCTTTTCTGAAGAGTTCTTCGATAATTACTCCTCGTGATTTTGAAATCGTCCGCAAGACTGCTGCAGCTGCGTTTTCGTTTAGTTGTTGCTTGTTCACGCGAACGTCTAGAATAGCTCTTCCGTGTTTCAAGAAGTCCAGTTCATTAAGCAAAATAACTACGTCAAGTTTTCCTTCGGCGTCCACTTCAATGTTTCCAAATTGTATGGTGAAACGCTGGTCAAGCTTTATTGTGCATTTCAAACCCGATATGGTTATGGCTTTTTTCTGTCCTTTTTTTAAGTGTATTGCAGTCCAAATTCGGTTTCGTATTTTTGTTGGAAGAAGCGGTTTTGGTGCGTTTATTGTTGGTTGATATCCCAAAGGTTTCAACTCCTAAAGTAATGGCGGTTGGCTGTCAAGAGCGGAAGCGTTTCAAAAGAGGCTTGGGTAAGTGCGATTGTTAAGAAGAGAGGCACAATCTCCTTGGCCAAGTGTCTCTTTTCGTTTTCAAACCCGTAGCTGTATTTTTTGAAGTATAATGCAAAGACGTCGTCCACCGGGGGACTGTTGCCTTGAATTAGTTGCTTGATTACTTCTTTGATTCGCGATGTCTCGAGAAGTAGTGATAGTTTTGTTCCGTTTGAAACAATAATCAGTTCGTAGAATCTTCGCTCGTCTACCATGTTTATCATAACGCTTCTAAAGGTTCGCCTCGGCTCTTTTTCATCGTCTAATGCGGGTTTGCTCAAGTCTTTCACCGCACAGAGTACTCCTCTTGGCGTTTCAAAAGAGGTTGTTAAGGTTGTTCGCAGTTTTTCAAGAAGGTTTTTGATTTTTTCGGGTTTAACCATTTTCCATCCACGTCTTCGATCCTATATTACATAGGCGGGTTTCTTTGGGAACAGTTGAAGGTTGATTGTTTTTATTGCTTCTGGCGTCCAACTGAATCGAACTTCTCTGTTCACAAGTTCTGCTGACAGTAAACCGTCAAGCCACATTTCAATCTTTTCCTCTTTAAAGTTTCGGTCTTTTTTACTCATCATCCAAATTAAGGTTTGTGGTGGCTTCAATAGTTTTTTCCTCCTTTTTCAATTAGTTTCTGTATTGCCAAAACGGTTTGATACTTCTTTGGAAGGTCGCTGATTGTTATTCCTATCTCGTCGAGTTTTTCAACCAGATCGCTAGCGTCTCTTACTTCGTGTGATAACTGAAACATTATTTTTTCAAGCCGCTCGGTTTCGTGTGCTTTGTAAATCACGCAGATGTGTGTTTCTCCTCTCCATGCAAATATTTCTTTCTCCGTTTTGATCAGAACCAGGTATTTACGCCTAACAACGCTGCCTGTTTGCTGGAAAGCAATTAGCGTGTCGTTGTTGAAGCGCTTCACGGTAAACTGCTTCTTACTTAACAAACGCTTCATTTTAACGTGGAAGTCGGTGGTTGAGCTATGTTTCTTTGTTCTCACAGCTTTTCATCTTTTGGGAAAATGAGTTTTTGAATTGCAAGAGCGTCTATGATGGGTTTTGGCAAGTCGAAAATGGTTACGCCGATCTCCGAAAGGTCTTTTACGAGCAGTTCTGCTTCAGAGTGTTGTTCAGTAACGTATTTTTTCAGGTGGTTTAGGCTGTGTGTTTTAAAAGCGTGGAAAATCTTGGTCACGTGTGTGAGCCCTTTTTTCACGACTATGGTATGCCCAATTACCGTAATAGTAATAAAGCGACGGCACATTTTGCCTGTGAAAACGTCGAAGTACAGAACGGCGACACCGTTGGAGAGAAGGTTTATCTGCAGATGGTTTCTTTGTTCGAATGTTTTTCGAATTTCCGTATATAACTTGGATAGAGCATCGGATCCTGTGTAGCGAATGTAGGTTGGGGAACAGGGGAAAATTTTGTTCGTGTTCAGGTTTATCGTGTGTTTCCCTGCCCAGCTATATTCGGCGAGTTCAGGTGAAATCCTGCGAATTTTCCAATGATTCCTGTTCGAGTCAATTGTGAAAGGGGTGTTAGTCAAAAGAAGGTTTAGTCTATGTAAGACGGCTCTGCAATGCGTGTTCTCGTCGCTTTTTATTACTAGCATGTTTGTTTTCTTCTGCCATCTTGCTATCTCGTTTCCATAGTAGCGGTAAGCAATTAGTTCATTGGTGGCGAAAATGCTGTCTGGTTCAACAAAGATGCAGTCTGATCTGCTTTTCCTGTTTGTGGTCGGTTTTGCAGACCAAAATGCGTTAACGAACTCTTCTATTTTCAGCGTATTCTCCACCTCCTCGCTTAGCCCTACTAATAAAATTGCGGTGGATTACTGGTTAAGTGGCAAAGGAGCGGTCGTATTGTTTTTTGAGGTGCTCAAGTGTTTCGCAAATTTCAGTGTCCATGTACAAGGGAATGTTTATTGCTTTAGCTAGGAAGATTCCTACTGTTGGTATCACCGAGATCTTTCTTCCGTTGGCCTCGACTTCTGCAAATATTAGTTTTGTCGAGGGATCCATCTTGTTAATGTAAACCTCTTTAATCGTGTCTTTCGGTATCAGTTTGCCTAAAATCAAAGAAAAAGTCAACCGATCAACCGTTTGGTCGGGTTTTGCAACAATACCCTTTACTTCCTTATCAAGCAGTTTGGCCAAGCTTATGATTGGCACAGGATCGACTGCAAAGATTTCCAGTTTATGACTGGTTCCGCTTAGGCGTATTATTCCCTTTGCGTTTTTCTGCATGAATATTTCAATGTTTTTAACTAGTTCCTTCACGACTTTCCCCTCCCTGTTCATTAACTAGACACGGGTTTTATTCCCGCCTCGTCGATTTCGAACTTTTTTTTGGGCGGTTCTTCCATGTCTACTTCAATGATGCTGAAGCCAGCCTCGTCGAAAACTTCTTTTTTAACCTTTTTCATCGTTCTCACCTCTTGTTTAAGCTTATTTTTTCGTATTGTCCAGTAACTACTGATATTCGTGGGTCTGTGTTGTGAATGAGGCAATCGATTACTATGTTTCTGATTCGTTCTTCATTGAATTTTAACCAGTGCTTCTTTGCGTCTTCTTCTTTAACCCAGCATCGAGCGTTATAATTTGCGATTAGCTCTTTTAGCCAAGCAACGGTGTCTTCAAACTCGCAACTGAACAAGCTAGCAATAATCCTAAACAGTTCAACTCTTTCTTTTAGTCTGGAGCCAGATCTGCCCTCATTTTCTTTTTTGAACATTAAAACGAGTCCCAGATCATTTTCTAGATAAACATTTTTTGTACCTGCGTGAACTGTTATTGGAATTCCTGTTGCTGAGATCGTTCTTCGAATCTTTGCTCCAACGGGAAGTTTCAACAAGCGTTTGGTTAAAAGGTGGTTTCTAAATTCTTGTTCCGTTATTGGACTGGCGTTTGATGATAAGGGAAGCAAGGTTTTAAACGCGGTTTTTTCGTCCACCGTTTTTCCCTCAATTTTAACATCCAAGAGATTACTTGAGCTTGTAACAAAGTCCAAGGTGGTAATCATTTCTATTGCATCAAGCGTGTTTTCAAGGACCAAGTCTATTTTGCGGTTTATTGATATCGTGACAAACCAAAGATTTCGGCACACGGTGAATTCTTTGTCACCTATTGTAAACTTAAGTTTTCCGCCCTCTTTGAGGTAGAGAATCAGAGAGTTAAGGAAGCTGGATTTAGGGTTGGAAGAGTTTATGATTTTTGCATCTGTCTTTGTTAGTTTGGCGCCAGGTAACACAGAAGTTCGCCTCCACTCATTTCTCTTTTTTCCGTGCAGGACCCCTCTTAAAAAGTCAACCGTTCCTCTGATCCCCCTTGAAAAAAACTTGGTAAATGACTGTTTAGGAGGTGGTGTTTCAGGTTTTAGTTTTAAGAAGCTTTTGTGTATTGCTCAGAATTCAGATAGTTTTGCGTTGACTTCTGCTATTTGCTTCAATAGGCGAGTTTTCACTTTCAACAGTTGTTTTACTTCTGGCTGTAGCCGAGGTTTGCATGGAAGACGTTTTGGGTATTTTGCCTTCAGGAAAATTTCGCATTTATGACAGTTTTCAAACACGCGTAAGGGATTAAGGCATAAAGTAGGGTTGTTTAGAGTTAGTTCGTTTATTGTGACTGTTTTTGTTTGTACTGTTTTTCTTTCCACTTCCTACATCTCCACATGAATCAATTTGTGTTTGTTGTAGCCAGCACAAAGGGATTCTGGTTTGTTATAAAGCTTTCCGCTATTATTTTCAGTGTTTTTCCTTTTGCGTCTATTTCTTGCGGTTCACCATCCGCGAACAATATTGCTGGCTGATAGCTCTCGAGGAGATATTCAACCCAACCCTTCAGGTCAAAAGGCAGTGCGTAAACAAGCCTCGCGATCATAAGATAAAACGCTTTTTTGTTTCCTAGTTCGCCGAGGTAGTATGTTGTTTCTTTGGGTCTCTCAAATTGCAGTGTTAGCCCCGCTTCGTTTTCGATCAGCATCGTCTGCAAACGAGAAGTTATCGTCAACTTTGTACCACAGGTCAGCGTCCTAAAAAGTTTTGAGGGCGGTCCATGGTAAAGGCGGTTTGCAAGTAGTTCCATTTTGAAAAGGAGCTCGGTAGCCTGTCTATCGCAATATTCCTTTCTAACCGTTTTCTTAAGTGTGTTCAGTGCTTCCGTTTCTGTTAACACGCGTGTCTTTGTTCTGACCTCCAATATTGTTTTTGCGTTGGTGATAAAATCCATGCGGTTAAGCAAGGTCAAAACTCCGAATGAATCTCGAACAAGAACGTCTACCATCTTGTTCAAACTGATCACGAAAGCGTGGGTGTTATTCACAATCACAATTTTTGTTCCAAGTAAGGTGCACTCACATTTTTCTCCTCTTTCGAGATCCAGTATTCTGTTTCTAGTTTTTCGATCGTATAGTGAGATCTTTATTGGTTTTGTTAACGGGTCATAAAAACTGCTTGCAGACATCAAAAACCTCCTTTTTTTTCAGTTTAAGAGAGTACTCCAATCGTTGGTCCTGTTACTTTTAATTGAACTACTACATCAGTGGTCTTGTTGGTTCGCCGCCCTTTTAATGGGTAGGCGTTAAGCTGTGCCAAAGCGAATCTTCGTTTTATTTCTTCAACGTTCTCTGCGGGTACATCTTTTAAAACAGCCATAACCTTAACTACGGTTCCATCATCCCGTCGCAATTGATTTTTGCTTATTTCAATCTGTTTTATCGTGTTCGCAATGTCATCGTGTCCTATCGCGCTTCGTATTTTGCGGTGGATTGAACTAGTTGTTGTAGAATAGAACAGTCTTGCAATTTCCGTGTCTATGTTTATCGGTAATTGGGTTAGTTTTTGGGCTACTCTTTTTTTATGTTTGCTTGGAACATAGACTTGGGTTGTTTTTGGTAGTTGTAAGTCGCCAAGTATTCTCCATTCGTTTTCTTCGCAGAAGATACTGTTAATGAAATAGGGGAGTTTCTTCTTTGGAATGTTCTTTTCGCGAGCTAATTGTTTCAAGTTTAGGCATAAGTGGGGAAGCATGTGTGTTACGTTGTTTGAAATCATGTCTTCGAGGTCTTGTATGCTGAGCTTGTATATGACTGGTTTCACCAAATCCTTAACGTCGTTGAATGGTATTTTGAGGTAGCAATCATTAGAAACGTATCCCGTTATTATCGAGAATTCAGGCATTCCAGACAGGTGTCTCCACTTGCTTGTTGTGAAACACAAAACGTTTGGCAAGATCGGGTCTACTCCAAGCTGGTTTAGGTGTCTCTTTTTTGCGGTGAGACCCCCTTCATCTAAAATATGCTTCAGGTTTCTCCAAGGGGTGGCGTGATACAAAAACTCGTCTTCAAGGAAAGCAGCGTAGTAATAGGGTCCGTTCGTTGTGGAGTATAACATTGCGTGTGGATCTTTATGGCTCAACTCCTGAAGCATTTCTTTCAGACTTTTTTTGCCAATTTTGTGCATGTTTTTTTCTCCTCACGGTTTCCTTCGCGTAAGTCTAGAGAAGGTTTTCAGTGCTTCTGCCTCGGCTTTTTCGAAGGCGTGCTGTTTAATGCGTTCGGCGTAGTTCAGGAAAACCTTCCAAAAAATGGTTTCATCACTTTTTTCGTCAAGCAGTAGAAGTTGAACGTACGCTGCGTTTACAAGGGCGTTAAATCCAATTGTTGTCTGTAGCAACCGAATTGTGGATAGCAAAAGTAAAATGGATGGAAGATTTAATTTACAACTTTTGTAGGGCGTTTCTATCTTTGAGTTTACGTTCCAATTGCCTTGTGCTCGAGCTAAAACACAAAGGTCCGCGAAAGTTGTTGCGTTTTCTGGTTTTAGATTGCTGAAAAAGTTGTTTGAAAGAGGATACGTTTCCGACCAGTTGTGTGAGAGGTTCGTGTCGTCTTGCGCAATGACTAGGGGTACGTCGCCGTTCACCCGTTCTGGTATGTAAGCTAAATCTCGTGGCGAATGACCTACCTGCACGTATTTCGTCAAAAAAGCCAATCGCATAAAGCTCTTCTCGAAGCATAATAGAAGAAAACAATCATCCGTGATGTATTGGGGATAGACATCGCGTCCGAAGGGGTTTCCAACGACTTCAACTAGGACGGGATACGCTACTCTAAGCGATAATCCCCTTCTCTCGGGCGGATCGAGCAGCGGAACGAATTGGTGACTTCGGTCAACGTTGGGCAGCAACACTTCTTTATCGCTTGCTGCCGTCTTTATGGTGTATCCGCTATGGCCTGCGGTTTTTAAGCCTGTACTATGGAGTTTGCCATAAACTTTTTCGATCGCTTTTATTGCTGCGGATCTTTTTACGTAGACTTCTTCCCGCGACGTGTCTTCGAACATTAAACCGTCAACCACATATGTGTTTTGAGTTATGCTTATCATGTGTGCTGGTTCCAAATTAGTAGTGGTTTTATCAAGTTCAAACGATCGCCAGGGACCAAATTTCAACGCGGAAATTAGTGGATGAAGTTGAGCTCTCAATCGTTCAACTGTTTTGTTGTATGGGTTAACCATTTTCTTTCCTCCTAATGCACATACCTAGTTGCGGGTTCGAAGGCTCGTTGCTGGGTTCGCATTGTTTCTGGTTAGAGCTTACTTTTTCTTGTTTTCCTCAGCTATTTTCTGTAGCTCTTCTTTGATTATCCGTCTTAGGCTACATCGCAGGTTTTTGGCGACGTGATTGGCTGCTTTTTCAGCGAGCCTAGGGTGTTTTTGAATGAACTCTCGAACGGTGTCATATTGTTTGGTGCGCATCTTTTCGTTTAATTCTTTCACCATTGCCCTAACACTCATTTCAACTTCAGGCAAAACTTTTGCGCAGACCATTTCTATTATCGAGTCTAACGCCGTTTCTTCAAAGACGACGTCCTGGTTGAAAGCTGCCTTAACTAAAGCGTCAAGGTATGGTGTCAACGCGTGTTCGAAGAGTTCAGTTATCTTTTCTAGTTTTTCTTTTCTCATTTTTTTACCTCCCATCAGTTGGGTATAATAGTTGTGCCAGCGAAATTGCTTGAACAATTTTTGATCCGACGGGAAACTTGGTTAAGTCTATCCCCCAATCAATCAATTGGCTGAGTATCTCTGAAACGTTTAAATGGTCACCGGTGTTTTGGAAGAAGCATTTTGGATCCCAGTTTTTCATTGCTTTAAAGGCCCTGCAAATGTGTATTTGACCTTCAATACCGCGGATTTTAAGTGGTTCTTTCGTGTCTTCGGTTGTGGATATTATAACGTATTTCGTTGTGAAGTGCCTGTGCCACGGTTCAAAAACGATTGCGGTCTCTCCGTCGTCGTATGTTTTGAAGACAAATAGGTTGTGATCCTCTAGGAAAGCGGCGGTTTCTTTGTAAAGTTGTCTTAGGCGTTCGGACAGTTTTTTGTTGAATTTGCGTTCTTCGCAGGGGTCAATTGTGTACGGTGTTACGCTGAGGTCTATTACGTGTTCTCCAGCCCATCGATAATGTTTTCTTTTGTAGGAAAGGTACCATGTTCCACGGTCGCTGTATAGTGAAATGTCGTCTAATATGTTGTTAAGCCGGTCGCGGGTAAGCATTGTTTCCCATCCACAATCACGGATCGTTAGAATGTCTCCTTTTAAAACTGCTATTGGGTGGCCCCACAAGTAATAGGTGGTTTTACCATCGCGAACGTCAACTTCGTCTCTGGCACTTAATCTACGTGGCTGTCCTTTCCAAAAGTAGGCTGCTAACTCACAGGCACGCAAGGATCCTTCCACTCCTCAATGATGACTTGACCTGTTGCCGTGTTTACGAAAGCGCGGTAAATCATTTTCTTCAGTTCCATCGCTCGTTTCATCTCGGCTACAACACCTTTAGATAGTGGTTCTCCATCAACGACTATTGCTATTGCGTCACATTTCTCTAGGAAAGCCATTGTCGACGCATAGTAGTAATCTAAAGATAAATGTTTGCCAAACATTATTGCAATTTGGTAGTCTGCGTGTGGAATATAGGGATAATCTCCGCGTTTTATGAATTCATATGCAACTAGGTGACCAATACCTATGTTTGCCAAAACCTTGCCGGCATCGACATCGTTAAATCGGTAAGCAATATAAACAAGCAAACTTTTTCACCTCCGCTCGTTTTTTTTCAGCAAAACAGTAACTTCAGGGGTCTCGCCGTTATGGATAGCAGTGGTTACGATCCCTGACTGTGGTTCGTAAAACGCATATACGCTGCCGTTTATGAAGAAAAATTGAACCAGACCGTGAGAAACAGGTAGTTCGCCACTTTTTAGGTTTACAATTATGGCTAACATGTGTCTCAAACGTGTGATCGTATCTGTGTTCAACGGTTCGGTTACTACGCCTGGAAGAGATACACCCGTTTCAACAGTCAAACCGAAAATAGTTTTCTGTGCTTTAAAAGAAGCAACAAGACCGCGCTTGAACAAGCTGTCCAAGTTAGTGACTACAGCATACTCGTCATGTGAACGGATATTTTCAGTTATACTTTTTTTAAGGTGTTCGTTAAGGCTCAGTGGTCTTAAAACACATTGAAGGCCAGAGTCAGTTACAAAGGCGTAATTGCCAGTGATAGCTGCCACGGCAACTTGTTTTAGGTCCTTCGCAGAACGCAGTGCTTCTTCTGGATCTGTGTCTAGTAGTAAACTCCAAAATAGCTTTCTCTCGAACGCGTCAAGTTTTGATATTTTGACGGCACAGTCGCTTGTTTGATGAAACCACGAGGCCATTTTCTCGATGCGACTCACGGTGCTTTTCGGCAAAACGGTTTCCAACAAGCCATTTAAATTGTTAATTTTTTTATCCAATTCTTTTTCCTCCTTGAAACACGCTTAAGCTTTCTAACGTTTCTTTCTCTGCGTGTTTTTCTGCAGTAGTGTGGCTATCTGTGGTGTCGCTCCCGTCTTGATTGCGGTCATAACTAGGTTTCTTTCTGGGTCCTCTGGAAAATATAACGTGTTGTTTATAAATGTGAAAACTACGCCCCTTCTTGTTGCGGGGCAGAAAATATTTTGTTTTATTTGTTCAATTGTTCGCAATAGATCAACGTTTGGTTTTAATACTTGCACATTTTTAATTGGATACACAACGGTTGATAATTCAATGATCAAACCGAATTTCTGCCCGTCTTTACTGAAGGTGAATACTAGGCTTGAAGGCAAAACGAATCGTTGGAATGTTGTTCGGTCAAGATAAGGCGGACCGCGAACTGGACCTTGTGCTTTAGCGAATTTTATTAGTTCTACTTTAATTGTTTTCAATATTTCTTGTGGCCAAGTTGTCTTTCCGAGAAGCTGAACTGTGCAAAACAGTCCTTTAACTGTTTTGAACCTACATTTTCCCTCTAGCACTTTGGTTGTTCTTTGGAGCCCATCAGTTATAAGTTCTAGTGCGTCTTGGGGGGACATTGTTTTTAGGAGGAGCCAAAACTTCTTTCGCCAATGCCACCCAAGATTACTTGCCTTTGTAAGAACCTTTAATGCTACTTTAGGATTTTCTTTTGCCAATTTCTGTATTTTCAGGATTCTTTTTGTTTCATTTGTTCCAATAAACTCGTTCAAGAATTTCGTTGCAACGTCGTAAGTCTTTTCCATTATTTCACATCCGCTTCATCTGTGTTAACTGTTAATTGGGTTTGTTATACTGAGCAAACTGACGAGTGATGGTTGTATGCTAGTATTCAACCCTTGTACTATTGCTTTCATTATAGGCATATCTGTCAGTAAGTGAGCGTCGGGGGTTTCGACTATTATGAATATGAGGTCGCGGTCAGAAATTTTGTCGAGCAACAGGTTTACGAGCATGAGTTTTGGGTTAAAAAAGTTGCTGTACATCACTATTACATGCTCATCTTTTATGGTTAATGTGCAACAGTAATTGGTTTCGGCAAAGTCCTTTGCTATTGATCCGCTAGAAAAGAACATGTGCGTCCAGCGTTTCCAATCGTGATGTTTTATGATCTTCCCAAAAGTGTAAGGGGTTCCATTTGGCGCCTTAAACGCTACCTTTTTGGCTATCGCAAACCAGAGCAGTTGCCAGCGTATTGAAAGACGATGCTTCCAAGAAAGAGGAGCTATTTTTGCGTGAATTTCGTTTAGAACTTCTTTTTCTTCGGTTTCCACTTTTTCACCCTCAGTCAAAAAGGTTAATTGGTGTTTTGTCGTTTTGTTGTTTTTCGGCTACTTGCTGTTCTGGTTGGTACACTGAGTCGAGGTATTGAACTAGTATTTTTCCGGTTACGTCAGGTCTAACAATGTACAATGCGGCTTTTGAGGATGCTGCCTTAACCGTGTTTATTCCTTGCTGGTCAACGTCGACTACTGCAATCACTACTTTGTTTGCGTTTGTATGTTTTAGCAACAAGTCGATGTCTCCTTGTCTAACTTGACCGTCCGTCATCAACGCAATCAAGGCTTTGTCGGGTTTAACTTTTGACGTGAAATGTACAGCGCGGTCGAGGTTTGTGTTGCTGAGCGGTCTAAGTTTGAATAGCTTCACCGCGTGTTTCAAATAGTTATCTTTTTCGTTTGCTAAAAGCATCGCATCGTCCGAAAAAGCAATTGTCACCAGTGGGATTCGATATTTTTTGGCGTAGGCGATCAAACCATAAGCAGCACTTTTTATGTAGCTGATGACCGTTTTGTCCTTGTATATTCTGCCTGTGCTTCCTGAACAATCTATAAGAAGAATTACTTTTGTAAATCCTCCTTCTTCTCCTGGCTGCTCAATTTTTATTGTTTCGTGTACTACGGGTTCTCGCCATTTCCGTGGGTCAGACGGGTTTCGGGCTATGCTTTGTGGATCTATCTTTTTGGAGTAGGCTTTCCATGGTCTAAGCCCAGTTTCTTCAAGCGTCATAAATGTTTTTCCCGAGAACAGTTCTTTGAACGAGAGGATTTGCTGCCATAACGCTTCTCGAACCTTATCTTCTGCACAGGAGTCAATGGTTTCATTCAATTTGTCGCCGGGAACGCCAACGAAATCTGCAAGTTGGTCCCCGCTCAAGCCAGCATCCAATCCCGCCTCAACGGCTTCGCTTTGAACTTCTTTGTCCCCCCGGTCAAATTGAACGTCTTCGCTGCCGCCTTGCTGTTCGTCTAGGCGGGAAAGTTGGTTCATTATCTGTGCGGCTTCTACAACCGTTTCTACTGCGTGATCGCCAGCTGCCATGTTTTTAGTTAAACTCAACAGTTTTCTGTAAGCGGGACTGTTTCTAACTGACTTTTCATATGATGTCTCAGAAAGGTTTGTGCCAAAGAGATCCTTGTAAATTATTTGTAGGAGGTGGTAGGTGGTTCCAACAGATTCGGGTTTAACGGGATAAACCGTTAACCATTCTTCGCACATTCCTTTTGCATCCATGTTCTCTGCGGCTACTCTTTGGTCTACCACTGCGTCGTAAACCGCGTTAAGTAAACGTTTTGTTTGGGTCAGCTGAAGGCCTGTTTGAGCCATGGTTGCAGCTTCGTAATGCAGTGCTTGTTGCCAAGTGTAGGGTAAACCATCGCCGCTTGCGTGTTTATATTCGTGGGCTAACAGTTCTGGTGTTGTTTTCAGTTTTTTCCAGAAACCTGGAGCATGCATTTCCATAGCACGTAGATCCACTGAAAACGTATCTGCCTTCTCTTTTTCTTCAACCTTTACCGGAGGAGGAAGCGGAGAGAGGCTCATTGAGAGATGGTCAACTATTTTTTTAAGCATGGGTTTTCGGTTCTGTTTTTTTGTTCTCTGTTTTGGTTGGCTATTCACTCAAATCCCTCCCAGAAACTTTTCTTCAGGCGGAAACCTTGCTTAAAATGAACTCAGTTTATTCTGACTCATTTAACTCTGCGTCCCAATCCTCAAAAATTGGACGGTTAGAGTTAGTGCTGTTTGTTACGGCGTCTGATTTTTTCCCTTTAACAGTTGTATTGCCCTTGCAAGGTTTATTTTTGGATCCAGTTTTTCAACGGTTTCTTTGTCGCCTTTCTTCAACGCAGATTCTTTTAGCATGTCGGTTAACTCGTCAAGTAGCGAGCGAACTATCGGTGCGTCGAAGTATTTTGTTTGCAGCTGTTTAGCCAGTTCCGGATTCTTGTTGGTTATTAGTTGCTCAACTTCTTTTATTTGCTGGTAGTGACGTGCAAACTGTTCCGCGTATTCTTCAACGAGCCCTTTTGTTGCCGTGAAAATGTCGCCTTTTTCAGCAAGAAAATCCTGTGAGTTCCAGGAAAGTCTGTGGGGTAGTACGCTCATCAGTGCAAAGATGAGGTCGTCTTCGTCTGCCTCTTTCTTCATTTCTAACAGGGCATGTGCTGTTATTGCTTGTTGAAGTCGAATTATTGTTCGGGTTTTGCCGACATTGGCTAAACCACATGGCAAATCACGGAAAATACAAAGAGAACAGTCCTTTTCAGTTTCAAATGGATCTCTGGCAACTTCGCTTCTTTTTCCAGTCGATGGCGCAAAGTAGCATTTGCTGAGATGTGAGGCAAGGCTTAGACAGAAGATCATTAGCTCGTCTGGCATTTTTATCTGTTCTAGTTGTCTGCGGGCAGAGTATATTAATTCTATGGGAACTCGAGTGCTCGTTTTTAAACTTTTCCATTTTGCCTGCATTGCCAATATTTCTTGACTACTTGGTGGTAAACTTCTTGCGCTCAAAGCGTATCTGTCAAGGGTAGCGCAGTTGACTACCGCATAGTTTGTCATGTAAAATTTATTGATGGGATTTGTACATAAAACCCAACAGAGGGGTTTGGTTATTATCGGGCCGACGGTGGTATCAACTACTTTTTCGTTTAAGGCGTGGTGTAGCTTGGAGAGTAACATTGGTGCGCCGAATATTTCGTCTAGAACAACGTAGTCTGCCCCTGCGATTTTGCCTGCTTTTATTGCGTGTGGCGGCTTCATGCCCAAAACTGCGGGGTGATCAATGCCGTAGCCTAAAACTTCTTCAGGATCTGTTTTGTTGTTCACTTGTTGGGAGAAGATGCTGAGTGGTTTTCGCCTTGTTTTTCCAAGGGTTTTGGCTGAGGGGTATTGGATTAAACCGATCTCAACGGTTATTTTAAGTGTGTCTCCCGTCTGGTCGTAACTGACATTTATTGCTTCGACTAGGTTGCGCATCAAGTCTTCAGGCGAAACATTTAAGGTTTTGCCGAGATCTTCAAAGAAGTTCTCTATTTCACCTCGGTTTTTAACTGTGGTTTCAACGACTACTACAGGTTTGTCGAACAGGTTGCCAATGAAGTTAGCCATCGAAGTTTTCATCGTGCCGTGACTTCCAATGAGCAGTATTGGCTCGCCTAAGAGTAGTCCGCTAAATACTGTTTGGCTCATCATGAATTGGTGGTAGCCACGATACACTTCTGCAACGGTTTTGACTAGTTTGTTTAACATTTGAGAAACGTCTTCTGACATGTTTTTTCCTCCTACTCCACTATATGAAATGGGTTACGCGGCAAAGGTCTCCTGTCTGGATCAAGAGGCTCTGGCACATCTGGAATTGGAATTAAGGGGTATTGCGGATCAATTATGTCTTTCATTTTGCTTTCCGCCATACTTTCGAACCCATCGTCTGCCGCATTGTAACAATCCATTTATCTAACTCGTTTGTATCGTTAAATTGAACCCATTGTATTGTTGGTAGTAATAAGACTATGTCTGCTGGAACTCCGCAACCATCACATTTTATTGCGGTTTGTGCGTTTACGCAAGCACACTTAGGGCATATCCAATATTTCATTATTCCTTCACCCTTCTAATCAGATAGCCCTTTTCAGTCATGATTATCTCGCTTATTTTCCATTTTAGATCTTCCTCTGTGATTAAGACGCCATTATCCAAATCGTCTTGTGTGCTACCCTCTTTCATTCTTGTTCCTCCTTATTCCTTCATCATCAAGTTGTTTCCTGCGGTCAAACAGGCGGTTCTGATAGTTTTGGCTTCGGGTGTTCTTTGGCATTCCCGGCAGAGATTTCTGAGTTTGGCTTCGCGATGGAAAACGCTGCGCTTTCGTGGCGTGGTTAACGTGTCTTATTGTGACTGAAGAAACTCTTTTTGGTTGAACTGCTTTGATGTTAAATGCGGGGCTTTCGTTTATTACCCGTTTCGGTTTTTCCCTTGCAGTCTTCGTAAAAAGTGCTTTTATTTTCTTGGCTAAATTTTCAAACATTTCTTTTCACTACCTGTTTTCTATAGTGGATGAAACCTGTTGTAAATCAATAGAAGGTATATCTCTTCGTGTGACGCTCTTGTTTGCTGAGGAGGATTTTCATCCATTTTTTTAGCCTCCCTCTTGGTCGAGTTTACGATCTCTCTTTTCCAATCAGTGAGGTTCCAAAGTCTGTCGTTGATAAGGCTTATGGTAAAGCAGATTCCTTCAACGGTTATTGCCAAGCCTAAAGCCAATGGTGCTTCTGTGAATATTGATAATAGTACGGTGTCAACAGCGACCTCAAGTGCACGCCTAGTGACCCCTCTTACAATTGAACGAGAACATTTCTCGTTGACTTTGTTTTCGCGAGTGATCTCCCTGTTCCAATCAGTCAAATTCCACAGTCGTTCGTTGAAGAAGCTCATTAGGAAACAGAGCATCTCAACTACAATTGCCAAACTAGCAGAGGTGGGGGTGGCTAAAAACTGCGAGAACACTAGCGTGTCTAAAATCACTTCTACGGCTTTATCGGTTAGCCCTTTCGCAAACGAGCGGGCACATCCGTCATTCACTTTTGTTTGATTATTTTCTTTGTTCATGTGTATTCCTCCTTGTTTTAACAAATGCGAGCAAACAAGCCGCCTTTTTTAAGGACTCTTCGTGCTTCTCTTTTGAGGGCGCGCCCTAAGCTTGGGGCTAAAACATTAAGATGTAACAACACGAACTCGGCTACGACAACATCGATGCTGCGGTCTTTTATTGGAAGGTTGCATCCGTCGCCACGTATCGAACCTTTCTCAGTAAAAACGTTGGGGTTTAAGTCAAGACCAACGATTTCCACGTTTACCATTCCATGTGCACTTAGATCTCTTTTCCAAATTGGGTGAGAACCAGAGAAACCGCAGCCAACGTCAAGGATCAGTAAACTATTGGTTTTGCGATACTGTTTCACAAGTTCTTTCTTGTAGAAGATGAGGCAAACTCTATCGCAACCAGGAGTGCATGGAATAGCGTGGCCTTTGAAAAAAGTGAACGAGTTAGAAAACGTCCATGGGTTAAGTTCGTCTTTTTGGTTTTCCATTTTTTTCATCAAATTCCTCCTAATGAGACTCTGCCCTTCAGGGTAGGGTTGAATTCAGCGTAGGAAACTGTTCGCCTGTGAACGAGCCGCACGTTTAGTCAACTCTTGCTTTGCCCTGACATTCGGGCAAGCCCCGCCCTTCAGGAGGGGGTAGAAGTTTTCCTGTTATGCTGCTTCCTCCTCTTTCGTTCTCTTTCGTCGCTCCAGCGGACACGACACTCTCTTTTAGGCATAAAGCACATGCCGTCACCGTAGGGGCTTATGATATGCGTTACATCTATTTTGTCTGTCTTTGAAAGCTGTGTTTTTTTGACTAGTGTTGGAAATTGTTTCTTCAGGTAGTGTAACAGGGTTTGTCTGCGGTCGCGGTGGGCTCGCTTTCCCAAGTTCAGAACTGCGGCGCCTTCGTCTAGCCTTCTTAGAATGTGGAAGACTTCGCATTCGTTTATTTCGTGAATCAGTGTGGACAGTCGAGGCTCTTCGCTATCATCCTTTGACGGAAGGCTCTGCGGAACCACAACTATTTTTCTGAATTTGTTACTTTCACCATTGCCTTTCACTATTCCACGGTGGTATAACCCCATTCCTTTTTTGTTTAGCAAAAGCCATTCGAGCTCTGTTGATTTTCCTCCCTTTTTTTTCGGCATACTTTTCCCTCCATAACTAGTTTGTCGGTCGAGGCGTAGTTTTCTCCATTTCGTACAGGTTGACCGCGGTGTTTTCGCCGTCTGCGTTCAGTAACTGTTTTTCTTTCGTTATTTTGAAGCCGTGTTTTTGATAAAACTTGATTACAGCCTTGTTGTTTTTCAGCACTAGCAATGTTACCTTGCGGCAGCCTCTGCCTTCAGCAATTTTCAGCAACTGCTTTACGGTAAGACTTCCTATTCCTCTTCCCTGCAAATCGGTTCTCACAATCAAACCTGCAATTCTTGCTTCGCGATTATGATTTGACGACAGACTTTTGCTAACAGTTAGCATTCCAAAGCTTATGACATCGTTTGCTTTTTTGCCTACAATAACTGTGGTTCTCCGACTGAGTTGTTGATATATAACATTCACGAAGCTTTCTCTTGGAATGTTGGTTGCGTCCCTATACGTCTCAGGACTTAATTCCTCAACAAAACTTTGAAACTTCTTGTACATGTCTGGAGTTAGTGTTTCGAAAACCAAAGCATCAATACTTGGTGTTGGTTCCGCCTGCATATTCTCACCCTCGCCTTCTTTTATTGAAATTGCTGTGGCTTCAGCTGTTGATGGTTAACTAGTTTTTCACCTTTTGTTTTCGCAGAAAGTTAACCCGTGATAGAGACAACATAAACTGCATATCACACGGCTAAGTTTTTCCCTAGCCCTCTACGAAGTTTCATGCTTCTACCGTTGTGTTTAATTTTATGACGTTTTGTCTGTTTGTTCTTGGTCCTTCTTGGCTTCGTCAGTTTCTTTGGGAGCGGCTTGTTTTAGCTGTTCTTCAACGCGTCTAACTGTGTCGGTTACGTCTTCAACGTTTTTTGCCAATTCTTCGTCGCTAACTTCTTCTTCCTCTTCTTCCTCTGGTTTTTCTGGTTCCCAGGGAAGTGTTGCTCCTATATCCGATAGTTTTTTGAGGCCTTGATTTCCCAAAAACGCACCGGTTTCGGTTAGGTAATATTGTTCAATCGTTTCCTCTTTTATCCACTCATTTTCCAGTAGCTGCTGGCGAATTGTGAACTCTTCGTTTGTCCATTTCAGTTCTTTCGGGTTTTTTGCCGTTTCTGGCGTAAGTGCTTCAACTAGCATCATTTTTGCAAGTGCACTCACTTGTGGAGTTGTGCATAATTGGTTGAGCAGTTTTACCAGTTCGTCTATGCTTGGTTTTTCTCTCATCTTGTTTCACCTTTTATTTGTATAGTATGGCTATCGCCGTTCCAACGAAAGTTAGTATAATTCCAACAATTTGTCCGCTAGTTGGAACCTGTTCTAGAACGAAAAAAGCCATGGTGATATTTGCAATGTAGTTTGCGAAAGTGAAGAGCAAAGATGCGATCCAGTATCGGTTGTTGAAGTGTTGAAAGCTCTTTTTGAAATACCACACTATTCCGACGTATGCAAGGTATTGTACGGGGCTTGTGTAGAAAACATACGAGACAACATCAATCGGTGTGTGCAACAGTTTTACCGCTATCGTGTTCAGGAAGTAGAAGATAGACATCGTAATAAATGCGAGGACAAACAAGATTGCTACCTTTTTGTTGTTTGTTATTCCTTTGTTAATGTCTTTTTTCATCTGATCCCTCCAAAGTAGCATTTTTAACTCTTTCTTTTAGCGGCTCGTTCCTTTTCTTTTTCGTTTTTGAACCATGCGTCGAAATTTTCGTAGATTTCCTCTCTCAAGGCAGCGTGGATCGCGTCTTCTTGAAGTGATTTGGCGATTTCCAACTGGACTTCACGTTTGATTCGTTTCATCTCGATTTTTGCCAGTTTTCTGGCGATTTTCTCTTTTACCTGTGCAATTATTTCAGAATCATTTTTCATTTGGTCCCTCCTTAAAAGTAAATGACCTTCAGGCGCTCCCTCCTTTAGGGGGTAGTTGACTTCTCAAATTTCCATGAAGTCTAACCAACTTAATAACTCCGGTTTCTTTTCAATCAAGTTGTCTAACTTGAAACAGTATTCCTTCAAGTCTATCCTTCTAAGGGTATTCTGTACGCTCTCAAAATTTATCATAGCAACAATGAACAGAAGTTTATCCTTGATTTTATCCCATTTCAACGTCTTCCAAGCAACATTAATGAAAAGTGTTTCTGGAACATATGGTGATGTCCATCCTAACGCAAACAAATCAAAATCCGCTACTAAAGAAATATTGTTCATTCCGTTTTTCCGTCCTTTTGTTCTGGTCTTTTGAAAATGATTTGCCCCTTTTCATCGGTTAAGGAACCGAAAAATCTTTGGGCTTCGCGTTCCTGCCTTCTGTATTTGTCAAGCATCCAACATGTGACTCTTCCAGTTGAGGTTAGGTTTTTCTCAGCTGCTGCCTTGGCTTCGATCATCGCTTGGTAGTCGCTCGAATGCGTCCATAAATCCATGAAAATCCAATCGTAGGGCTTTCCTTTTGTTACCAGTTTCAAAGCGTCGCCTTGAATAACTGTCCAGTTAAAGCTTGGATAACGTTTGTTGAGCCACTGACGTAATCTTGGTTCAATGAGGGTTATAACGTCTTTCGAGATTTCGCAGACAGTTACCTGCTTGGCTTTGCCTGACCTTGCTAGATACAACAGAATGATTCCCAGTCCTAACCCGCCTATAAATACGCGTGCGTTTTGGGGGCACCAAGCAACAGCTCCGATCATGGACATTCTTTCTCCGAATTGACTGTCCATAACAATGGCATCGTCAACCACGAGAGAAACTTTGTGGCCGTACTTGGGGCTTTCAATTCCTCGGCCAAGGATTAGCCTAGCGCTTCCAAAACAGGCTACCTCAATCCCTTTTACTTCTTCAAGGCTAGTTTTCGGACAGTATTTCTGTGGGTACTCGCCGCAAGTCAGCATGAGCAGATCTTCGCGAGGCTTGATTTTGGTTAATATTTTGTGGGTTGGAATTGTGCTGTGAGAGTTGCATTTCGGGCAGCTTGTCTTGAAGGTTCCGCCCTGCCTTTTCCTTGTCTCCGGGTCCCAAATAGTTTTGCATTTTAGACATTGCATGAGTTCTTTAGGCGAGTTCTCTTGTTGGTTTTCCATTTCAAAGTCTCGTTACCAATCGTTTTTATGTAAAACCTGTTTGTGTGCCCAAGGGTTTTCAACGACTTTGCCTCGTTTTTTGAAGACTATGCCATCTTCGTTGTTCACGTAATCCTTGATTTTCTGGTTTTTTCCGATGAGGCTGTGTATGTCTAATATTTCTTGGGGACATATTTGTCCTATCAAAAACTCGATTGTTTCGTGGCTTATAAGGGGCGGCATTGCGTTTTCTATGGTGTTTTGTTTAACCGTCCAGTAGCCTTCAATAACTATGACTCGATCAAGTTGCCCGTTGCTCAAAGCGTCGACACCTATGCAATTTTTATTTCCACAGTCACCTTTTATTTGCAGATCCATACCAAACCCTCTTTTTAATAGTTATCTAAAATCGGAATTCGGTTGTGAGACGAGACGGTCACTCTTGAGGTCCTATATCCTCATCAGTTAGTGTTTCCAACGTTTTTTCAGATATAAAAAAGTACGGTTTTAGTGTTACACCTGTTGATGCACGGTAAGTAAATGCGAAGCCACCATCAGGTAAACTAGACTCATCAGATGTGCTGGCAACGATGATGCAGCCGTTTGCATCACTATGTTTTGCAAAAAAAGCGTCAAGTAATGCTGAGAGCTTTGCGTCTGAAACGGGAGTTATTTTCTTTGCAAACAGCAAACGTGCTATGCCGAACAGAAACATTTGTTCCTCTTTTACTGCACCCATCAAATGTGCTGCTAAGGCCATTGACGAACGCCGGCATATTGCGGTGAAAAATTCTTCACGATCCACTCCGTTCAGCCTCCTGTTATTTTAACTTGTTGTCACATAAGATCGGATTTTTGGCTATTGAAACAAGGAGATTAGCAAACATGGACACTTGACTTTATCAGAGCTTGGAGCTTGGGGTTGTTTATCCCTGTGTAAATTATTTTGTTGTTGTCGAATGTTATCTTCCCTGAAGCTTCCAAATAGTCCAATATGCGCTTGAAGGTCTGATACTGAACCTTTCGGGGTAGGCTTTCCCAAAGCTCTGTCCTTGTTGGATAGTTCTTACACTCTATAATCACTTTTTCCACCATGAGAATGGTGTCCAATTGAGGGTCATGAGTTTCTTTCATCTTTTTCATCTTATCCCTCCTAAGGAGACCCTGCCCTTCAGGGTAGGGTTGAATTCGGCGCAGGGCACTGTTCGCCGGTGAATGAGCCGCACGTTCCTAGCCGTTGGAATGGCAAACCGTTTTCCACGAATGTCGGCTACTCCCACCTGCATATCTGAAAAGCTGCACGCCCATCCCCGAACGGTTTTGCCCTTCACGTTGGCCTCTACGAAGTCGCCTTTGCGTATTCCATACCTGCCAGTGGTTCCACCGTACACTCGCCTCACGCCTCCCTTCTGCGGATTCTGCAGGTGCAGCTGCCTTCGAACTGGAACGTGGCTGCTCCACACGAAGAACGGTGCTGGCGAATCAACGTTTCTTCCGTAGTGGTTGGACAGCATCGCTATCGCATCGTTGGCGTGGCTGCGCGGCGTCAACGCGTCCCTGCAGTAGCTCTTCCTAATGTTGTATTTGCATCTGGCTTCAGCCGTCTCCCAACCTTCAACCGTCGTGAGTGGTGCTATTTTCTTTAGTTCTTTTTGCACGCGTGTTTTGCCGATTTCGACTGTGCTGAAATTTTTGCCCCACCGTTTCCAGTAATGGTCGAATTTAACGTCTTCAACGACGATGTTGGCTATAGGGTATAGTCGGCACAGTTCTCCAACGATTTTGAGGCGAAAGTCAACTTTGGCCTTCTGGCTTGGCGCAAGCCACCCTTCTGGCCGTTTGCGGTTGTTGAATTTACACGCTCGCATCCTACACTTTCTGCTTCTGCGGCCTCTGCGAAGCTGATTACGGCGAATCATTTTGCCTGCTATTCCTTTTGGCAGCAGTGCCATGCCTTTAACCTGTGTTTCCCGTGCTGATGCAACGGCGTACCCATCGAATCGGCTTCCAGGGTCGACTGCTAAGGCGATTTCCTGCACCTTGTTGCCCACTGGCCTTAGCATCTGCAGGTAGAAGACTCCCAGCTTGTCTCGTCTGCCCTCCGCCTGTCTTCCGCGCATCAGCTTCCTCGCTTTTGACGGTTTGCACGGCATCAATGGCTTTTCCTCAACGCTTACTATTGGTACACGCATATTTTTTCCTCCTGTATTAGGACTCCTTTTCGGAGTGTTGGTCGCCTCGCCAATGCCAAACGGGCTTAGCCTTTCAGCGTCGAACCTGCCAAGTTCAGAAGGGGTCAGGGCTGGCGAAACACCCCGACGTTCTTGTAGCCCATTAGGCGTAGTCCCCGAAGGACTTAGGCTAGTCAACTCTCTCGTTGCCTTAGCATTCGGGCAAGCCCCCCCTTTAGGGCGGGGTAGTTGACCGTAGTCTGCTCCACATATTTGACATTCCAAATGTAATTCCTCCTTAATTAGGTGCCGCAATCTATTATTCTCGGCTTAGGTTTTGAAGTTTTGAGTATAGTTTTCTTCTTGTTTTTTTGTGCAATTGTTTGGATACGGCTTTAGCCAGCACCTGTAAGCCGCCGTTTGTGAATTGTGTAACATCTTGCAGTGCTTGTTTCATCCGTGGAGCTAGAGTTAACCCCTGTTTTTGTGCTGTGTTTATGTGAAAGTTTATTTCTGCTGGCTTGCACATTTTCCAACGCTCAAACTCAATTGTGGCCGCATCAAAAAGGAGCAAAAGTTCTGTTTCCTTGAGGTAGGGAACGTCTGCAAGCAGTTTGCCTAGTACACTTATCGGCACTATCTTCTTCCCTGTTTCGTCAATAATCGTTCGTGGCTTTTTTGTTTTTCCCATGTTCTCACCTAGTTTGAATTGACCCCTAACGTAGAAGGGCTCCAATTTGCAGGTTAGAACGTGATTCGGCTGCTTGTACCAGAATTTTTGCAGTTTTTTCATCGTGTGGAAAAACATTGTCTCCATCACTAACGTATTGTGCGTGTTTTAGTGGTTGTTTTGGAAACCGTTCTAGAGCATAAGCGATCTGGTCTAATGAAGTGCCGTCTTCAAACATTACTGAAACCACTACTGCTTTCAAATCAATCTTTGCGACGTAATGTTCTTTTCGATAGTTTTTGTATGGAACCGAATTCAAAACGGTTGCAGTCAACTTCTTGAAATAAGCGTTCATCTGCTTGCTGTCCAACCAGTACACTTTTCCCGCGATGCCATTTTTCAGTTCAAAGCGAACGCCCGCTCTTTTTACTGCCCAATTCACGCGTGTCCAAAACAGCCAGTTCTTAAAAGGGCTGTAACAATCTCTTAGTGCTTTTTGTAGCATGTTGTTTTTCACTTTTACCCGCTCCTCTTTTTTCATTTCGGTTCAACAAAGTGTGCCGATGATTGCTCCCGCGATCACGAAGATTAGTCCTATCGCCTGTCCTTTTGTTGGTTGTTGTTTTAGAATTATTTTTGCAGCCAGTAGGTTGGTAACGTACCCCGCAAAGATCAAGATGAGCGAGGGCACCCAGTACTGGTTAGAACACATTTGAGAGCCAAAAACCAGCGTTGAAACCAAGAGAAAGTAACCCGTCAATTGGATCGGCATCGTAATTACAGCGAATTTCAAGACTCCCACCAGTCCAGTTTTCAGTTTCGAAGAGTACAAGTTCAAGAGATTAATCATTGACTGAGATATCAAGGCCAATAACAGAATGAGTATCATCTGATTCCTCCTCACGAGATCCTGCTGTTTAGGGTGTGGCAGCTGACCATGCAACTAGACGTTTTTTATCCACTCTGCAACAAATCTCGTTTTGCACATCGAAGATAAAGTGGGTGATGCACCGTTTTTGAATTGTTTCTTCACATGAGCTCAAATGTTGACTTTTTATCCCCTGTTTACTTCGTTGCGTTCAGAACTTTAACCTGTTTTGGATGTAACTTTTGCTTGTTGATCTCAAATGTTTGTGTGGTTGGATCATAGATTCGTAAACCACGATATTCCAACAGAACGCCACCAGACTCGACTAGTTTCACATATTTTTTGAGTGCTGCATATATTTCGGCATCATCATGTTCTAGGATTAACGCTGCCCCGTTGGCTGACGTATGTGTGGGAACAGGAACGAGTAAAGTTAGTCGCTGAAACGCCATTTTTCCAAAAGAGGGAAGCCGATAGACTGCCAACGCAACTGCGGTTGCTACTATAATTATGGCAAAAAAGGGGTATCCATTTTTTAAAGCCACAAGCGCAAAACCAACCAACGTCCCAGCGAAAACTATAAGAAACGTTAATCCAAACTTACCTGCTTCTCTCTCGATCATTTTCTCACCCGTCTTTCATTCATTAACTGTAGTTTCATAGCCTTATCTACACTGGGGGGCAACTTTAGCACTTTTTTCTTTTCGCAAATCAATAATGTTTGTGCTTATTGGTCCCGTTCCAATTAGGGTTACTGGGACTTTTGTTTCAGTTTCCAGGCGTTTTATGAACCGTTTTGCACTTGCAGTTAGGTCCCTATAGGTAGATGTTCCAAAATTGCGGTGGTCAATATAGTCAACGAAGGTTAAAGCTATCTGTGTTGGCCGGTTTATCATAACCGCGCGTTTTACAAGATTCATGTTGAAGTTGCCGACTCGTCTTATTCGTCCAGTCACGGTGGTTCGTTCAAGCAAGGCTGTTGGTGAGTTGCTTTTCACTGTTAGATCTTCCCACGTAATTTCGTTTTTTAAGGGTCCCGAATTTCCTCCCACGCGTATTGGATAGGTACGAACTACCAAGATTATGTCTTCAACAAAGCGTGGGCTAACTCCAACCTCGCTACACAACGCACCTGCAGTTGTATCTCTACTCGTGACAAACGGGTAAAATCCATGGTGCAGACTTAGGCCAAAGCCCTGTGTCCCCTCAAGAAGTACTTTTCCCCCTGCATCTAACATGTGGTTTGCCGCTTTTGCAACGTCGCCAAGATATCTCTTTAATTCAGGAACATCGCGTGCTAGATGCAGGTTTTCTACTCTGGCAACTTTGTCCGCACTGGCTGAACCAACTCCCTCTCCAGTCGATGCTATCGCCTTGACAAGGTTCGCCTCTGCTTGTTTGTGGCGTTCTTCAATGATCACAGCTTGGGGATCAATTAGCAACCGCTTCTCATTTAGGTTACACGCAGCTATTTCGCTTAAGATAACGCTTGTGTCAATGACTGCCCCCGCCGCAACTCCCAGGAGGCATTTCGGGTTAAAAAAAGCGCATGGGACCATTCTGAGCTTGTAAACTTTTCCGTCATGCTCAACGGTGTGACCTGCGTTTGGTCCGCCGGAACGAATTGCCATTTTAAATTCGGGAGCAAGATAACCAGTAATTTTTCCTTTTCCCTCGCTTCCAAACTGTCCTCCAACTATGATGGTTATTGTCATTTTTCCACCTCTAAACGTTAAACTCGGCCAACCCTCAAGTTGTAGCGTTTTGCATATTTTGTTAGTAGTTCGTTGGTTTCGTTGAGTTTTGTTTTTACTATGATAAAGAAAACAACAGTGTTGTCTGACATGTAGAACACGGGTCTTTCGAGTGTTACTTCTGCCCTTAATTTCCGCCCAATTTTTAGGTAGAACTCGTTTCTCTTTACTCGTGGGATAAACTGGAAAATGATTAGTATCGAGTTTGCTCCCATTTTATTGTAAATTGCTGCGGCTTCTTTGTAACGTAAATGTTTGTCATCGGTTTTGCCTGTGCTGTCGGTCAAACCAACATCTGGATCAATTAGGATAACCGCATCAACCAGTATCTCGTCGCTGATGCTTTCAAAGTAGTTTTCCCGAGAGGCTTGCGTAAAGAACGGTTCTGGCTGATGTATGTTGAAAATAATATTTGGATGGTGTTGGTTGAAAAAGTCGCGTAGTAAAAATATTGATCGCGTGTTCTTTTTTATACAGTGGTTTAGGAACCGAATCAGCTTAACTCGGGCTTTTCCAGCCTTGGCCAACTTGTAATTTGTTCTTTGTCCATGCGGAGTGCTTTCATTGGGGGTTAACATTGGGATGAGTGTGAATTGATGTAGCATTCCTGCCTCCAAGCATTCGAGTGCAAGGTCATATTTAAAAAGGTCTCTAACATCGCCGAAATATTGGTTTTTCAATGAGAACCCTCACTCTTGTTAGGTTTGCTATTGCTCCCATTTGTCCATTTCAACATTGTCCGCACTAAATATCAACGCCTCGTTAAGGGTAATGCCAAAGTTCTCTGCTAGGGAGAACACGTTAGAAGTCAAGCAATCTCCAATTTTCTCCTGCCATTCAAGGGAAATCCATGGGCTAGCACTGAAAACTCTTTGCCAAACGAGTTTTTCCACAAGCAAAATGTGGTGTGCGATATCAATTTTTTCTTCGCGGTATATCGCGAATAGAGGATGCATGCAACCGTTGTCCCATCCTTCTAACTTCAATAGTACATGTTCTATTTCGTGGGCTTCCATTAGAGGCATATCGCGAAGAGTGTATTGAATCCCTTTATATTTGCCTGGCCTCAAACCAACGCGAATAATGAAAGTTTGCTTTTGATAGTCGAGGTGAAGTTTGTTGTTATGAACTGCCCGTCTTCTGTCGAGTTTGATTTGAATCTTCCACTTGTTGAATTCCATGTTGACTACCGCGTTGTGCTTTTCCATTTGCATTTTTTGTCTGGATCAACACAGACTATTTCAAGGTTGGAACCTATCATGGCTGCACTGCAAGTTGATGGACATGGAGAGTTGCACTTCCATGCAATGTTTAAAAGAGATTTTATTGCTGGAGACATTATTAAGGGTCTATCTTCTTGTTTCAACTTGCTTCATCCCCTATTTTCTCATTTTCGTGATCGGGGTTTTTTGCACTGTTTTTTGGAAATAATGAACAAATTTGGTGTCTGCTACTTTTTTTCGGTTTGCAAATGGATTTATCTCATAGAGTTCGTAGATGACAACGTGCACTGAAAAGCCGTTTCGTTTTATATTGTTACTTTAAATGTTTGTTTGCACGTAGTAAACGTTCTCGTTTTCCATGAAGTAGAAGTAATCATAGCTTGGATCCCAAATCCAACCTGTTTGAAGCAGCCCTCGGAAGTGAATTACGACTCCAACGTCTTTGCTGTTGCATAGGCTAGCAAAGTCTGCTAGCTGGTCTATTTTTAGGTAGGTTAACGTGTGTGAGAAACCGCTTCCTCGAGATGGTCGGTATCCTTCAATAACAGTTATGTTTCGTGATGCAAGCAAATTAATGTTTTGCTTTAATGGACTGTCTGCAACTATTGCTTTAACAGTCAAGTCGCTGCTTGCTACAAGTTTTACCTCTTGTTCTTCATCTATCGTTTGACCGTTCACTTCAAACGTGGTGGTGCGCAGATAAATTCCTGTTTTGTCTTCTCCCATGCTTATGTAAACTGTGCTGCCATTAACTATTGAAAGCGTGCCCTCAACTAGGTGTTGGTGTGATCCTCCAACGCATTCGCCGTAAACATAGTATTCGAAGCCAACATTTACAAGGTTAAGGTTGACGTATGTTTGTGGTTTTTCGTCAAGTTTCACTTTGTAGATAACAACTGAAGTCACTGTGATAGCAAGAATAATTAGAAGGATTATTGCTGCTGTTTCCTTTTTCATTTTTTTCACCTCCATAACAAGTGTTTCTCCAGATAATTACTGTCAAGTTAATCTGTAACTTTGATTTATAGAAAAAAGGGGTGTTTTGCCTTTCCCTCCTGTTTACTGATCTGGTTCAATCGGAATCAGGAAAGGCATTCCGTTTTGAAAGCCGAAGAAGAAATACGTTTTTCCCTGTGCGTTTGCCAATTCTTGCAGTCCCTTCAGAGTCATTTGCAGCACAATTAGGTCTGCCGGATCTTTTCCAGTCAAGTTTGCAAGTATTTGAACTGCTTCTCCAACGCTTTGCGCTTGTATTATTGTTGCGTTGGCGCGTGCTTGTATATCAATTATTATTTTCTGCGCGTCGGTTTCCGCCCTAATTATTCCGGCTTGGCGTTCGTTCAGTGCTGTTACGATGTCACGTTCTGCGATCAGGTTCTTTTCGAACGATGCTACAACGTCTGCTGGTGCTTTGATGTCTCTAAGCTCAAATTCTATGCTTTCAGGAACAACTGCAAAGTTGATGGATGACTTGCTTGCAATGTAGCTCTTGATGAGTTCTTCGATCTTGGCCGCGACGATCTCTCGTTTTTGGTTGATCTCAACCGTCGTGAATTCTTTAACTGCGTCACGTGCCGCGTCTCGGATTGTTGATGCTATCACGTCGTTTTTAATCATATCCATGTCTTGGTAGTTTTGGTACATTTCGATCAGTGCTGTTGGCTTGTAGCTCCATCTTACCATGCAGTCTACTGTGTGGTCTATTATGTCAAAGCTGCGCGCGTAGATTGCGGGGAAATCAGCATATTGGTCTGAACCGTCTCCCCAAAAGCCTAGCTTATGCATTGAGTAGTGTATTACGACTAGGCTTTGCCACGGCAGCTTTATGCTCCAAGCACCATTGGCTACGCCGTAAAACTTGGCTCCGGACACGTCAATAAGGATTGCTTGGTCGCCGACTCCTGTGTTGTACACCATTCCAAAGGCAAAGGTGACTAGCAATAGCGATACCAATACGCCTATGATTATGATTCTTCCTATTCGCCAGCTTCCGTCTGCGTTTTTTAGCGATAGCCATCCGCGTAGTTTTCCTCTAGTCTTCGGCTTTTCTTCTCTGTTTCTGCTCGTGTTTTTTTCCTCCTTTTTCAAACAATTTGTTCTCCTTTGGCCAAGCTGTAAAAGCCTGTTCACTCGTCAACCACTATGAGGAAAAGAAGAGGAGAACACTGACGAGAAAATGTCGCTTGTAAGGTTTTGTCCTTTGAAGCCAAGTGCATGAATCTTTGGCGAAACGTAAGGCGTCCTCTCATTTTAGTTGTGGAGAACGTCGCGTTTGCCCTGTTTCACCCATTTCGGCTCGCACTTTTCTAGTCAACTCTTTCGTTGCCTTAGCATTCAGGCAAGCCCACGCTCTTTAGAGGTGGGTAGTTGACTTGTTTGTTTGTGGATTTATATTTGAGTATTTGCTGTCGTAGTGTTTCGGGAAGGGTTTTAGGATTAGTCACGTGGTAGGGTGGTCGCGTGAAGATGAACGGGTTTTGTGTTGATGCCTCTTCTGCACAGAGAAGTTCATCTTTTTTGATGCAGTCGTCACACCAGTCAACGGTTTCCCAGCGTCCGTCGACAATTGTTTTGTCTAGCGTGGATTCGTCAAGTTGTTTTCCGCAAATTACGCATTTTGTCAACATATCCCTCCTTCTAATCAACTCTTGCTTTGCCTAGCCTTCCGCTTCGCAATCTTGCAGAATGGTCGGATTGCGGTTCTCTCTTTTCTAAGAATCGCGAACGATTCGAGCTCGTTGAGGTTGTAGGTCACGCCAATTTGGTGAACCTCGCTCTCGAACGCAATTTTTCCGGTAGGCATCTTCTTTTGGTCGATCATCAGAGTGTGGGCGTCTTCTCTTGATGGAAATATTTTTTTAATAGTTATTTCGCCTGTTGGAAAGGCAGGATAATTGTAGTGGATCTCAGTAATGTTCCTACATACTTGAGTGATGCCTTTGAACGGGCCGTTTGTTTTGAAGGTTATGGAAACTGCCACCCCCAAACCCGAGAAAAGCATCTCATGTTCTGGTTCGTTCTCATTCATATAAAGCCGACCTTTTATTGTTGATTGGCCTTCCTGATTTAATTACCTCAATGATTTTTGCCCTAACCTCAGCAAGACCTTTTTTGACTTCGCCTCTTGTTGTTCCTCCGACGCGGAATACCCATCGCCAAACGTATGGTTGCGGGTATAGTTTGTCCTCGTGAAAAAAAGTGTTTAAACCTGTAAGTGCTTTCTGTATCTGGCTAACTAGCTTTAAGTATTCCGCTTCATCATAAACTTCAAAAGCAATGTACATGTCAGAGAAGAAAGGTTGATTATGTGTCTCTGCGCCAAGAAAATACTGTGTTCCGTTGTGACCTGCACAGCAACCAATCGTCGCTAGGTATGGTAGCTGGTTCAAAATGCGAATTGTTCGCCTGATGTACTGGTCTATTTTGGTGTAGTCTATTCTTTGCTTGTTTACTGGTTTCATGTGCATTAGGATCTTTTGTATTTCAGGATCCAACGTTTCTTCCCCCTCTTTGTTTAACTTTTCACGGTCGGCGTTTCTGTTTCAGCCCAGCAGTCAAGTATGCTTTCAAACTCCGCTACACAATTTCCGTTTTTGCCCGGGCTAAAGTTTGTGCAGCAGTGTTGGAGTGGGCACGGGTCCTTTGATCCTTCAGGATTCATTCTGATCCCCCACAACTTGTTTGCAAACAGGTTTTTCGATTTAAATTAGGGTGTCTATTGTAGCTTCAACTAGCCGAGTCAAGGTTTGCGGTGTTGCTCTAAAGTCATCACAGTTGGCTTGGTATGGGCAGTAGCTGCACTCAGTCAAAAAGATTTGTGTCAAATGGTGTGAAAACTCGTGCAGTAGTACCATAGCATAGCCGAACCACGAGCGGATTTTTTTTCGGTTAACAAAGATTTGGTGCAAGCCTCTCCAATTTTCAAGATAATAACCAGTTGGTTCCGCCATTTGCTTTCCATTTACCCGGTATAATCTGTTGATCGTTCGTATTTTGTTCTCGTCGAACACTACTCTTATGGCTATTATGAGTGGCCAAGCATTATGTTTGCACTCAGCAAAATAGTTACCCTTCGCATAGAGGCGTTTTAAGCTGACTTTGGGAAACAGATCGTTTCTTGAAACCAAAATTATCCCTCCACTCGAGTTTGTTTCTTCTTGTTGGTGGTGAGAATGTTAGATTACTAAAGTGTCATATTGGGGTTCAGTTCGGCTCCTGCGACAGCCATGGCTTCTTTGATTTTGACGATGTCTTTTGTCAAAATATAAAAGGTGGACTCGGTGCTGACCTCGTATTCAAATGGAGAAAGAAGCTTGCATATGAAATCGATGTCTTCTTGATCTTCTATGTCGAAACCCTCTTTTCTAATAAGCAGTAGAGAGCAGGGCGCACTGAGGTTTGAGAATAGTTTAGCGTCTTCTTCCACTTCTTTGGTTGAAATTATGTTAAACTGGTACAAAAGGTTTCCTCCTTATCAGTAAAGTCTACAGATTGTGCAGTCGGGACATAGCATTTCGCCGCCTGAACCATATTTTTCCAGTTCTTCACGTGGCCAATCTTCTCGACCGCAATCGTCGCATACTCCCCTACACTTGCGGCATTTTCCGTTTTTGACGAAGCCACGGTACCCGCATTGACTGCAATCCTCCAGTCTCTCATCGGGTCTAGCACCATGTATTCCTTTGTTCCACTCTTCATCCCGACATTTTCGACATAGCCCATGTTGGATTAACCCAAGTTCACTGCAGCGTTGACAATAGTCCAATTTTTCGCCTGGTCTCGAGATTTCGTCAAGCACCAACTTTTCAACACCATGAGGTCTTTCTGTATTTTCACTCATGTTAATCATACCGATCTAATAATTGACAAATCTTGCATTCACTTTTTCTTACTATCTGGTATGTCATTCCCTTCCTTAGGGCTAGTACATGTTCCCTACAGACTTTCATTCCAAGACCTCCTTTATATGTTCTAATAGATAACTAGCAAACCTAATATTACTCCACTAGCTATCAGTCTACTTGCGTGGCCATTGTTTTTGCTAGACTAACCAGGGTTATTTCGTGATTTTCTCTGAACGTGATGAGTTCGGGTGGCAATCGCAGAATTACTCTTTTTCTAGTTGTTTTTACTAGTTCCAGCGCTTTACCTTCAAGTTTTCTCAGAAGGTTGCAGAACTCCTCGTCCACTGTGAATGGTTTTTCCTCGTATTTTCCTGTAGCATATTCTAGGTACAGCTGTGCGGCACCTAATTTAACTTTGAACGTTTTCATTTTTTCGCCTCATCCTTTTTTCTTTTGAGGGTGCTAGCCTCTTGTTTACAGGTCATCTATGAAGCACTCAATTTTCGGGTTGCAAGTCAGCTTTTCCACCAGCTTTTCTTCAAGTGGCACAGCTCCTTCCTCACAGCTCGTGTAGATTGAAATGTTGTCGAAATCAGATGCGTTTGCTATGCCTTGATGCAAGATTTCATGGTTTATCGTTTCTGAAACAACCATTACCATTAACTGATCTTTTTCGCTGTTTTCCGCCAGCATTGAGATGTAATCATTCTTTTTGCAGTGGATTTGCCAAATGTTTCCGAGGTATACTGTGGATTCGTGAGTGAGCCAATCGGTCTGTCCAATGATCCCGGGTTTTCCCCGCATCATTTTTCCCATCACGAATCTGAGAAGAACCTCTCCGTTGTCGAGGCGCAGTACAGCATCTTTGAAGCGGCCCGTCTCCCAAATTCTCACTCTTCGATTTGGATACTCCTTTTTCAAATTTCCACCTCTTAATGACGTTTCTCCGCGTCTCACGCCAGCCCTATCCTGTTTTTCATCTTTTCTTTCGGGTTTCTTCCACAAATTTCAACATTGGCAGCAATATTGCAAGGTTTTCGGAGCTTGCCACTATGTCGACGCATCGGTGATGTCTCTTTGGATCATCATTTTTGTATGCGTGTATAACTAGTTCGCCAGCGTCCTTTTCTTTTGAGTCAGTTAGCACTTTTGATATTGCTTTTAGATCTGCGATTCCGTAGAGTTTTCCATATTTCTTTTCCAATGCCCAAAGGACAGGATCAAGAAACTCTTCAACGTTCACTATTTCTGGTCGATGGTAGCTTTCGAACGTTATTGTTGGGCGTTTTTCCTTGTGATGGCCACATACACAATCAACGAAGGACAATCCTTTTATAACTATGGCGCTGCCGTCGTCGTGGTCGTGGCACGGTCTTGACACGTTAAACTGGATTCTAATCTTGTCTTCAGTTATGATCAATGCGCAACCTTTCAGGTTTACCACGAGTTTTGGACCTAAATGACTGTTGCTTTCTACTATTTCACCCAGTTTTGTGGAGACTGTGTCAACTTCAAATGTTTCTGTTTTTGTAACTTTCATTTTTGCTTCCCCCTGGATAAACAGTTTACCTTTGTTTTATTGTTGAACTTTGAAGGTTATCTTTGTCCTAGCCAAAACCAGCATGCAGATTATGAGAACGATCAACGGCAAGATCAATCCGCTAAGGCTTAGAGTATTGCATATTTGAATTATTGCCCAAATCATCCCCACGAAAGACAAAACGTACGCTACGATGGCTAGAATAAAAATATGTGCTATGTTCATGTTTTTCGCCTCCATCTTAATATCGATATGTATTCACGACTGGAAATCCTGTTTGTCCTTTGTTGCAGAAGTTTTGGAATAGACATGCGCAACAGTTGTAGGGTGGAGTTTGGCAGTTCTTACGCGATTCCATCCACATTACGTCGTCAATGTTGTATGCGTCTATTTTTGATTGCCGGCTCATCTCAAGGTAAGCGTTTGCGCATAAGCAGCGAAACCGCAATTCCTCTTTTGGTTTCAGCGGTTGATACTTTTCAAGTTTAGTTTGGATTCGTCTTGAGAGGCTTACTAACCCTAATTTCCACGCCATGTTCATCAAATGGTAATCAATTGGGGGTATTTTTGGATACGCTGTGCTTTCAACAACAGTCCATTGGTTTATTCGTTGTAGGATTTTGCATAGTAAATGGGCCTTCTTAAACAAAGGGTAATCTCGGTAAGCCTCAAACTGTTCCATCATTGTCAAAATGTTTTCAAGTGAGGGGTTTTGAAGGTACCTTTTGTGTAGTGAGCCTCCAACCTTTTTTAGTGTTTGTCCATAGTCAACAATAAGCTTTAGTCTTAACTGCTCGTCTTTGAATGGAACAATTCCTGCGTCATCTTTTAGCCAGTCAATAAAGTTTTCAGGCGAAAGTTTTTGCAAGTGTTCCGCTGTGAAAAAAGAGGGTTTGCTTATTAGTAAGGCTTTTGATTTCATCCAAAGAAAGGTTGCGCCTTTCACTTTTTGCCCGTTAAGGGTGTAAAAGTCTGCCTCAAATTTTCCTTCTTGAATTCGCCAGAAACCATAGTCTAAAGATACAACAGCACCAACATAGTTTGCGGTCAAGTCCGGATCCACCATTGGAGGTATTTCTACTGAAAAATCATATTGTGGTTTTTTAGGCTGAGCTTTCAGAAAGTCCGCTACACAGGCGATCCGTTCATGATTTATACTGCTCATTTGTTTTTCCTCCCCAACTTTTTTATTTTATCGTTTTCTCTTTTTTGAACCAAAAGGAGCGACACAGGGGCCACGACGAACAAGTCGATCATTACTAATATGTAGAGCACTCGCAGAAGTTCAGAGTCTCCGCAAAACTGAAGTCCAAGAGGAATAGTAGCTAAAGCCAGAATAATGCTGAGAACGATGCAAGCGATTTGTTCTAGTTTAACGTTCATTTGTTCTTCCTCCACAACTTTTTTTTTCGGTATGTTTTGTGTCCAGTATGGAATAGTCCCCAACCAATGATCCATAGGAACGCAGCGATGGGAAAAACAAGAAGTACTAATAAAACACGTTTCTTCATTATTTTCACCAGCTTTTGCGATAACGTTTCCTTCTTTTATTTGGGGTTGATTGTTTCGTTGTAGTTTTGGCTAGTTCTCGTCTTAGCTGACCCAAAAACATGGGGTGAACTCCGAGAGCCCATGGTTTAGTTAAACTAGGACACTTTGCCAGTTTATTTGCTACTTCCTCAATGAATATCTGTTTGATTTCCCTTTCGGATCGCCGTGTAACGCGGTAGTCTTCTCTGAGATAAGCCAAAACTTCGGAGAAGTAGTCTGCGGGGTTTTTTGAAACTTCAAGTGGAGGCGTTTCGACTAGTAATTTTGAAATTTCTGCCCTAACGCGTTCTGGCGGAATTTGCGAGTCTACGGTTACGTCGTATGCCATTATAGATATCGGTTTCACCTTGAACATGCCGCTTCCAAACTCGTTCTTTACATGCAACACGTACCCCTCTATTACGATCGAGTTTGCTGCTTGATTCAAGGCGTCTGCATTGCGCATCAGCCGAAAAATACTTTCTGGATCTAGGCTTACTACTCCGTAGAGTGGTGCTGTAGTCAAACCGTATATTCTAGCAAGTTTTGTTATTCGTTCTGCATTGATCCACTCATAAATTTTTTGTTCATAGTTTGCTGACATAACAGCAATTAAATCTACGTTGAGTGGTGGTCGATTTTCGCGTCTTTCAACCGCTTTAACGTTAACGCGACCGTGTAGGATATTGTGTTCGTCTAGCAAAGAGCCCCAGACTTCAAACACAGGTACGTATCCATCAGTTACCATTCTAAAAATACTGTCTCGTGGAAACGCCTGTTCCTTGATTATTTTCAAGATTTCGCCAGTGGCAATTGGTCCTCCCCGCGTTTTGGGAATTATATTATTTTGGTATTCGTAGAAGAGGCAGTTGAATCCGTCGCGCTTTTCAAATGCTAAAGCTTGTTTAAAGCCAGAACTTATTATTTGCGGATTCATTTCGTTACGGACGATTATTTCTTTGTCACTAACGCTGAAACGTAAAGCGTAGCCGATTTTTGGCATGTTAGGAGTGATAAAGTTTTCGTTGTGGATCAAACATTTGCCCAAGTTTTCGTCGTGCTTCATGTAAACTGACGTGAGACCGACCACGGGAAAAACTTTGGTTTTGCAGTTTTCTTTTGTGAATAGTTCAATCATTCGCTTCACCGCAAGTTTATTTTCCTATTTCTGTCTGCGGCAATACTGAGAAATCGCTGGTACTGTTCTCGGTCCGTATTTGAGAAGGTTATCTTAGGTATTACGTTTGGGCGGTATGGTTTCCACACTGAAACATCGAGCAAGAAAAGATCGTCTCTGTTGTTGTTGAATATATTGCCAAGGTGTTCGCGTGGCTGTTTAAACGCGAACATGAACATGTATTTTGCTTTGTATTCTGAAACCAATTTTGTTGCGTCGTCGGATTCCGGGATCACAACAGCATCATTTATGAAATAACAGTAAGACGGAACCGAAGTTACTCTGTTGTTTACGATTAATGTATGTTTAGTTTCAACAAAGTCGGTGTATTCTTCGACAAGTGTTAGGTTTGGATAAATCCTCTGCATTCTAGAAAGTATTGGTGACGCTACATGTATTTTTGCGTTTTGTCCTAGAACTTGGGGGAGTGGCAAATGATCGTTGTGTGTGTGAGTGAGAAAAATTCCCCGATCTACTTGCGTGCTTTTTTCTATACCAACTCCGCACACATCAAAGAGAAAGGGTTTCCATTTTTGAACGATGTCGGGCGTTATTCGTGCTCCAGCCCATTTTTGCTGTATTTTTTCTTCTTTTTTAGCTAATCTTCCAGTGTTTGAATAGCTATGCTTGAACTTCATCTAATCCCTCCTAAGACAATATTTCGATCGGGCTAGGCGTGATCACTATAACTAGGCCCAGCTCGAGTTTTCCAACGATTTGTGCGACTTCTCTCAACATTTTGGAATCGGTTACTTCCTCTCCAACTTTTACAGGCCGTCCATTCTCGACTGCCTCGTAAACTTCAGCCCGGACGTCTTGGAGGAAAGCCCGAGCACCAGTACAAGAGGTTGGAAAAGCCTGGTTCCGCTTCAACCTGTGAACGTGACCCGTTTTCGACACTACAAAAATGCTTTCGCCATGCAGTCTGACGAGATAGCCATCAACGGTTCGAATGCAATCGCACTCCTTTAGTTTTTTGAGGAATACCCTGTTGATCAATTTTTCCTTAAAGTTTTGCGCTGAAGCTACCAAACGAATGAAGGCCAGAACTGCGATTACGGATGCGCTAAGGTAAATTGTTTCGGAGGAGCTCGGCACCGAATGGCCTGACTGCACAAAAGTGATGAAGCCTGTTGCCAGCCCCATCACGAATAATCCGACGGGCACCAGAACAAGGTTAAGCGGGTTAAATATACCGATTTCAACGAATCGCATAGCAAGTTTTTGGAAGTTATGTGTTTTGAACTTTGTCATTTCATCTTCTCTCATTCAAATCCTGTTTCTGCCGTACTAACGGTTAATCTTTTCTTTTGCCGTCTTCTTCCATGAACACTATAGATCCATCGGCGATTATCAGCAGGTCGCCGGTGATGTCGTGCCCGCTTCTTGTGCGTATTGTCACCAGCACCTGACCGTTCTCTTTGGATTTTAACTTGATCTCTTTAACCATTCTCTTTCCCTCCCGTCTTCTTTTTGCGACACAATTTTTTGTCTACTGTCAAGGCGGTTACTCTGATTCGTAGCAGTCCCATCCCTGCTCGAAGATTAGTTCGGGTCTTAAGGAGCCACCGTTTCTCGAAACCACATCCGCAAATTTTTTCGAGGCCGTCTTCTGGTTTTCTTGGTTCCACTTCACGCTGAGGTTTTGTATCTCTTTGTCGTAGACTTCTGCCACGACGAAGTCGCTCGGGCTGTGCTCCTTCAGGAAGGACATCACTTTTGCGTCGAAGGGCTTGTTGCCCTTGGCTCCGCAAGCCGTGTGGTACTCGTGAAGGTCATCTATCTTAATTTTGATTGTCTGCGAGTTCATCATGGCATCCGATGACACTTGAAGGTTTTCTTGGCCACAATACTGTATCACGCCTAACGGAGCCTCCGCGAATTCCACGTGCTTCTTCTGAAAGTCCTTTCCATTATTGTTCCTCTCCGCTTCAAGCTTCTTCATTTCTCGATCCGTTTCCTTGAAGCCACAATCCATGCAAAGTTCTCGCCCATCTTTTTTGCTTGTCAGACAGGAATACCCGTCCACATCGTCGCCTAGAAGCGTACCGCAATCCGCGCAATAATGTTTTGCCATTTACACCACTCCTACCCCTTTTTCCTGTTTAATGGTCAAGTTAATTGTTTTACGCCTGAAACATGTCGCAGTACGTTTTCAAAGCTTTTTTTAGGTGTTGGTGCAGGATCGTTTATGAGACGTATTGTTTTCCCAAGGGCAAACGCCATTCCAAAATCGAATGTGCTTCCGCGACTTGTCGAGTTCCAGAATACATGCACCTCGTCCGCATTTTTGATCGCGTCGCGGTTCGTGCAGCAGATGTTGTACCCGACTGGATCGTCTTGGGGTGTATCTCTTGGTGGCCAGTGAACTTTGACTCCTCTGCTCTCGAGCTCTGCTATATGATGTTCAATCGCGAGTTTTTCTTCGCCCGTCAAATTAGCGACGGGACAGATTATAAAAACTTTCAACTGTTCTACCTCCCACTAAATTCCTCTGCCTTGCATGCTCATCACAATAGCTGCCTTTTTTTCCAAATACGGTTGCATTCTCTTTACAGCCAGGATGATCACACTTCTTCAAATTGGTTTTCCTTCCTTTTTCGCGTTCTTGATCATTTCGAGCACGTTCACGAGTTCATTTATTTTTTCAGCGTCAGTGCGGCCTTCTACCATGGATAAGTCTATGGCTATTGCACCGCACGAGCACGTTAGTATCCCAGGAAATTTTGGATGGCGAGTCATCCTACCGTGGCATTTAGCGCACTCTGGATCTTTTTTTGATGGTGCTTTTTCGCTCATCTCGTTTTCCCTCCATAGGCTTTTTCCATGCTAAATAAATGAGCTTAGACTTTGCAGTATTATCAGCATTTGGTTAAGATCCCAAAGAAAATTTATGAAACAAAGAAGCGTTGGAAGATACACCATGAACTTTGCTTTAGGATATTTTCGTGCATATAATTCGACTGCGACTATGCCACTAGTTATCGTTAAGAAACCTATCGTTATGGTAACTATTGGCGATGTCCAGTATATCGGCGCAAATTGTCTCAGAACACCTAGTGGTCCCCAACTAGCTGACGGGAATTCTTCAGCAAGCCCCAATGAGATCATAGAATAGGTTATGATTGCGCAGAAAATGTTTAGTTCATATGGCCAAAGCCAGCGTTCCTTGAATTCCATGACTTTTCCTCCTGCACTCTTATTTTAATAGTGGTGTGTATAATTCTTCAATGTACTTCTCGACGATTGTGTCCCAATTGAAGAACTGTTGCACAAAGTTTCTCGCGTTTCTGCCCCAGTCTTTTCGGTTCAAGTATGCGAGCTCCAAGCCTTGAGCTATTGAAGTTGGATCTGTTCCGTCAACGTGAACTCCTGTTATTCCTTCAATGGTGTTTTCCCAGAATCCACCAACCGCTCCTACGACTGCGGGTACTCCACAGGCCTGTGCTTCAACGGCAACGATGCCAAAAGCCTCTTTTGATGATGGAAAACAGCTAACGGAGGCGTTTTGGTAATATGCTATTCTCTCTTGCTCCGAGATCATTTCCAGTCGCAGCTCGACTTTTTGGCGTAGTGCTTCAGGTAGCTTTTGAATTTCTTGCATAACGTCGGTGTTGCATATTCCAGGCAATCCGATTATTTTCAGCTTCACTTCTGGAAACTTTTGGTTGAACTGTCTCCAAGCCTTTACAAGGATCGGCACGTTTTTTTCAGGAGTTAGACGTCCGACAAACAAAACGTAATCTTCGGTTTGGCTGTTCTTGTTTGGGACAAACTTGGTAACGTCAACGCCGTTTGAAATGGTAACCTGTCTTTTTCCAACCCAGTTGTTAGCACAGCATGATTTTTGTTGTGCCAATGAAACGTAATGTACAACGTCAGCATGTGAACCTGCTACTCGTTCAAGTTCGATTCGCTTGTCATCCGTGTTGCCGTTCCTATCGACGGACATGTGCACTGTAAAAACGGTCTTCAATTTGAGCTTGCTTGCTTCTCGAATGTCTGCAACGCTGAACCAGTCGTGACCGTGTATAACTGCTTGAAGTGGCTTGTTTTCTTCAAGTTGTTTCCACACGGTGAAGGAATGATCCAATGCGCGTGTACCTTCCGAAACTGGGTATGTAAGGTACAAGTCCAAGTTTTCTTCGCCTGCTTGAAAGCTTTTTGTTACGGGGCTGAAAACGTGTACCCCATTCTTTTCGAGAAATATCGCGTTGTCTCCCGCGTATTCTCTTATTGGTCTTGGCGTCACCAAAACTTCGAATCCTTTGTGAACTAATCTTTCGCTAACGTTTTTGACTACAGTACCCATACCTCCCCAATAACAAATTTCGGGGGAAATGGGATATTCTTGACAGCACATTATGATTAGTCTTTCGCTTTGTAACAATTCTTTTAGGTTCAACATTTGTTTTCACCTCTTTCTATTGTTAAATGAAAAAGAGCACCTGTTCTTTCAGTAAAAACAGGTCGGGATTTCGATTTCAATTCGGTTTCAACTTTTCCCTCGTTTTTCATGTTGGTCACCTCTCTTTTTTAGCCCTTCCCTAATCATTTTGGATAGGAAAGGATTTGGTCGGTACAACCTATGAGTCACTATGAATTTTCTGGCTGTTTCTTCGTTAAACTCTGGCGAATCTTTGTTCGCCATGAGGCCCTCGAAATAGGTGCATTTTTGGTGTTCCATTGAGAAACAAACCTCAAGAACGAACTTTCGATGCTTTTGAGTGTACCAGTACCAGTTTGGGTTCTGGCAAATGTGGGCAAAAGGACAAATGCCCATCAATTTCGCAATAAATTTGAACGATTTGGGGTCGAATGGCTCTTCGTTTCCCTTTTCAGCTTTAGTCATGACTCAAACCTCCATTAAAACTTTAAGCAAACCCTCCCAAAAAAGAAGGGAAAGGTTTTTTTCGAGAAAACACACGATTGGCGAGTGAAAAACAGCCAAATCGGACAAACTATAAAAGCGCGAAAGCTTCCGAGTTGCTTCAAGACAACTTTTACTTGACTTTGAGAAAGTTTGTTCGTGCCTCCTCGCTTCTCAACACGTTTTGTTCACAATTGTGTATTTCAGAGGGTTTCATTTTGTGGGTTGTTACTGGCAGGTTAAACGAAAAAACAGAGTTTTACCGGGGAGACACTAGGTCTCCATGGTATAAGTGGCTCTCCAAAATTTTAATTGGAAGCATTGATGGGGCGAAATTAGAGCTAACTCCCCATCTTCACCAAACTTTGCCTCTCTTCTGCCATCTGAGACAAAGTTGGCTGCTCCAAGAAAGCTTTTTTGATGCAACCTATTTTAGGTGTATCAGTTGTTTCACAGGGTCTTCCCCGTGATCTCTTCGCAGTATAGCTAACCATCGTAGTGTTTCTGCGTAGTCCTTGTTTCCGGTTACTTTTAGCGAATGCTTGTAGGCCGCGTTTGGAGACAACTTCAATGCGCATAACTTCAGCAAGTGTGGGTTCACGGTTTCTAAGAGTTTTAAGTGTGGAGAAACTCTCTCGACAATCCAGGCAATTGATCTAAGTTGGTCAACTTCAAAGGTTTTGTATTTTTCAAATGTTGGGCTTCTGGTTGCACTTAGAAGGACGGCCATCTTTCCAAACTGGGTGGTTAAATCAACGATCCTCTTTGCGGTTTCTACTTTAGTTTGATCATATCTTTCAACGTTGTTGAGCAACGTCATTCCTGCAGTGGCGAAGCTTGAAAGTAAGCTGGCCTGATCTACATAGCTTTTGAGAAGCTCGGATCCTTCAATGTTATCGCTTGCACCAAGATCTATCGGAAGAAACGCGAAGTTTCCAGCGTATTCTCTTGGCTTTAACCCTGCCTTCGATTGCTGTGGATGCTCTACGGTGAGTAATGGAAGGTTCAAGTTGTATGCTATGCTTTTTGCAGCATCTAACACCGCGGCTTCTTTTCCCTCGCTGTTCCAAATTATCAGTAGTGGCTGTCTTTCTTCGAAATACTCTTTTTTCACGAGGTTTCTAACTAACACACGTGTGGTTCCCATTTTCATTCACCTTTTTGCCATTTTCAAACTAGTCTGCGCGAGTTGTTGGTCACAATCTTGCGTCTTTTTCTACTGCTCGAAGTCGGCATTTTTCCTTCTAAGGTTCTAACGTATATCTTTGCTTCTTCGGTTGAAAAGTGGTTTTGAATCAGCCATCGTTCTAACTCTTTTCTTTCATTTCTCTTTTTTTGGGGCAACCTTGTCACCTCCAAAATGCATCTTTATAGTAGGCTTTGTCCACTTTTATGAAGATCAAAGGCCCAATCATGTATGACAAAGTTTTGGCCTCTGCAACGACACGCATAGCGAAGTCCAGCTCATCTTTTCTCGTTTTGATCGCTAACTCTTTTGACTTTGCGAGCTCTTTTTTCACGAGGCCCTCTGCTAGTATCATGGTTCCACAGATCTCTCCGTTTTTCACAAGAGCCTCAACAGCCAGCTCAACGATGTGATGGCGGTTCGGAAGATTTCTCCAAGCGCCTTCCACGTATTCTGGAATCGGGGGCATATTTTGTTTTTCGTTTATTAATAGTTTTGTTCTCTTCTTCCACTTGCCAACCCACATTCCAGCCCAAGCTTCTAAGCTGGATTTGAACTCTTCAAAGTTTTCGCTCATGAGGGTTTCGAGCTTTTCTGTTGTTTCAACTTCGCAGTCTTCGTCTCCAACGAAACCCCAAAAAACTTTGAGGTAGTTTATGAAGTCTTGTTGAGCAATCATTAGCATTTTATGATCTGTGGTTTCGAGGTCTATTCCCGGCAACTTTTCACTTAGCTTTTCTATCATCAGCCTTCTGAATTCGTCCGTGTTCACGAGAGGGTGCCAATTTTCAAGGATTCTTTCTCTTTCCGACATTTAATCCACTCCTAAACGGATTTTAGTTTCGTTTAGCGCAGTAGCCACGGTGACATGTAGAAGAGGAAGTATATTGCAAATGAGGCGGCTACCGCGACGAGATACGCTAGACTGCAGATTATTTTTTGCCGGCGACTGTTAATCGGTAGTCTTTTTCCGAGGAGAATTGCTTCGTGATCCTTGTTGATTGAGGCTATGCACATGAGTGCGATGAAAGGCAAGATAATTTGGTTAAAAAGCAGAACGCCTACCAGTGAAGTTGCGACGAAAATTGCTTTAAGATAGCTCACCGTCTTTGAGTCGCGCCCGAGAATTATTGCTGTGACGGCTCTTCCGCCATCAAAAGGGCTCAACGGGATCAAGTTGAACAGGGTTATGTAAGCATTTATTCCTGCAAGTGCCAGTAAAAGAACGCTGTTGAACATCACTCCAATTGCCACTAGCAACATTGATGAGCCTAATCCGATTAGTGGACCTGCAATTGCAATAAGGTATTCGGAGAGTAACGAAGTATTTTCCAAACTTCCAATTACTGCTGCGCCAAGAAAAGGAATCATGAATATTCCTGACGGACGCACCCCCCTTTTTTTCATGGCAATGTAATGTCCTATCTCGTGTAGTAGCACTAAGCCACCTAGCGAAACTCCAAGAGTCGCTCCGAACAAAAACGAAAAGGAGACAAAGGTTAAAAGGGCTAGGATAATCATTATTGCCCATTTTGTTGGTCTTGACATTTTGTTTTCCCCTTTTTTAACCTATCGACTCTAGTTCCTCGTCAATTGCGCAGGCGCTTTTAGCCACGTACCAGATTTTGATTGCGTCTCTCAGTTTTGAAAGCCTGTCTAAGAATGTTTCAATGTGTTTCACTTTGTTTTCAATGATCGTGAAGAGCACTATTGTCTCTGTTTTTTCCATCTCATCCTTTGTTCGGTGGTATACTCGTTTGAATTTGACTTTCATCTGTGTTTCAGCAATGATCTGTTTGAATTTTTCTCCGAACTCTTTCAAGTCGTTTGGTTCCCCTTCAATCAATAAGTATAGTGCAATCGTTTTAACTGTTTCAGCCAGCTTTTCTCGGTCTATCTGCTGTGGCAACACGGTGCTAGGATCAAGCGGGTTTCTGCTAGGATCAAGCGGGTTTCTATTTTCACCACTCATTTTTTTCCCCTCCTTTATTCTTTCCTCTCTCGAATGATACCAACGTATCCGAGCAAACGTGATATCTTATCGGGCTCTGCGCTTTCTCTTCCGAGTTATATTGATTAAGAGAAACCGCATTTATATAGTGAACCACGTTTTGCACCGCTGGCTCAAAGGTCACTGCCTCTTCTGAGATGTCAAATAGTATTTTTATGATGGACCATTCGCTTATCTCGTGAAGCGAAAACTCGGGAACAATTTTTTGGGGGACGTTCGTGAAAACAATTACCGCCTTGTCTCCGAGACACCAAGTTCCAGCATGCATATCTTTTGACCTGTCTCTTTGAGACACAAACGCAATCCGGTCGCCGTTTATGTTGAAAAATAATGGCTTTTCAGCTGAAACTAGTTTAGTTACCTCTTTGATTGTTAAAGTGTTAATTTCTCCGTCAGATGTTTTCATATTTTTTCCTCCACAATTTTTTTTATTTTGTCGCCTTTATTTTTTGGAAGGATGTGGTTGATGATGAATTTCTTCCCACGCTCTTCTTTCCTTCTCTTCGTCTCCTTTATTGGTCTTTATATTAAAGATTAATGCACATAAATGAAAAGTTGAAGACCATTCGGAGCATTTTTCTTTCAAACAAGCTTCTTCCGTCTTTTCTTTTCCGTCCCGGGGACATTGATGTTTATCCATCTTATCGCCTCTTTTCAAACGATTTTTGGAAAATTAAGGTTGACTGGTTTAGTTCGACCTTCATAAATAAATTTTTAGACTAAAAAGGGGGGTTCTGACTAAGAAAGGGGTTTGGTTGAGTGCTTAACTCAACCTTTTTTTGGGCTAGTCTGGGAAGCGTATGAATTCGTCGCTCGTGTTGACGATTATAGTTGTTTGCTCGTTTACCTGTAGGTTTTCGATTCTGCTCACTACTTGGAAGTTCAAGTCTTGTGTGTCGACCTTGTATTTGGTTCCGTTGATGGTTAGCACATAGATCGTGTTGCCGTTGTTAACGTATGAGAATTTCGCCTCTATCGTTCCACTCACTGTTTTTTCAGTTTGGGGCACAACTTCGCCGCTCAAGAACTTGCGCTTTGCTTCTGCAACCAGTGCTGCACCTTGGTATCCTTCGCTGGTCATAACCATTGAGTAGTGATCGAGATCTACTGCGTCAACTATGGCTAATCCGGCGAGCTTTATTGTTTCCTGTTCTGATTGTGCTTCTTTTTCGGTGACATGCCAGTTTATCGGCACGAACCACGCGTAACGTCCGTTGATCATGTACATCAGTGGCATTTGAGGTTCGAATAAGCCGGTGGTCGTCTTAAGAATGTGTGATCCGACAACGTTCTGCGCTTGTAATCCACTTTTAATTCCTAACGTGCTCACATCGTAGTACAATATTCCCTCTTTTGTGGCTTTGAACACTCCTGACATTGTCTGCACTTGGCCTACTGGATCTACTGAAACTATTGCTACTATCTGGTTTGAGTCGGGGTCAATGATCCATCTTGTGTCGTCGGACATTTCAACACGGTTTGTTGACGCTGGAATCCACAGGAAACCTCCTGCCCACACGTCAAATCCGTCGCCTCTTTTGTGTCCACCCCAAGCATTGATCATGCTTTCAAGCCAGCCTTCGTCGTAGCGTTGTGTAACCCAGTCAGGCATGTCTTTCATGCTGTAAAACTCTTCAACTTGACCGTATTCGTTGTAGACGTATACACCTTTTGGTAGTGTAACGAAGGACCATTGTTCAACGTTTGTTGCGGTCAACACGTATTTCCACTCGCCGTTGTCGTCTGTTGTTAAAGTGGCTCTGCCATACGCGTCTGATGTGGATATTCCCCAGTATGCACTTCCTTGAATGCCTCCAGTGTAGAACGGTGGGAAGTATATTAGGCCTTCACCGACTCGGAATACTTTGTCAATGATCTCAACGTCTGCTTCCGGGTTGTTTGCATCAACTACCACGTATCCTTTGATTGTGTTGTCGCCCATCAGGTTTGGCGATAGCATCGTCACGACCCAAACGAGTCTATTGTCATAAAGGGTTATGTGTGCTGATCCAACTTGTACGCTTCCGAAGTGTGCTGCATTTCGCAACGCAATGCTTTTTGCAAGTTCTTCAGTTGTTAATCGAAGCATGTTGTTTGCAATTTCGTTTTGGAATATTGGAGTACCTGCCGGTTGAAACTCTATCATCTGTTGGAAAACGCCTGCGTTGTTGACGCCAGAAACTGCGCCGACCTGCCACAGCGACATTATGCTAAAGATTATCAGTGCTAAAAGACTTAAAGTAGTCAACCATTTGTATGCCTTGTTCTTGTTTTTGAAAATTGATTTCCATTCGCCATACTCAGAATCCATGTACGCTAGGATCAATTCTATTGCCACCAATAGCAGCTTCATGAATACTAGTAAGAGAACCATGTAACAGTCGATTGTGGCGGTAGCAATGCCAATGAATCCAAACAGTGTGCCTACACCAGCAAGCGTTATGTATCGCCATTTTTCGCGAATCCAATGCTGTGTCACGGGAACCATAAAGGCTATTACCCAAGCAAGCAACCATAGAAATGGTAACATTTTTCTTTCTACCTCCATTTTTCATTTTTTCGTTTTCTGTTCCTCTTTTAGCCAAGCATAAAAACGCTTGTTCACCAGCCCACCACGTTGAGGAAATAAAAAAGAGGAACGGGCCGGAAAAAATAGGATTGTCTGAACTCTTTTGAAAAACGTGTTTTCTCCGTGTCAAACAGTGCTTTTTGGTTAATTCGTAGTTGCCGGTTTCTGTGTTTTGGTTATATGCTTCTTTCTGCGAAGCACGATTGCTGCTGACAGGGTTGCCGCCACAAACGTGAGCAATAAAAGAGGTGTTGGAAATTCAGGAATCACCGATGCTGATGTGAGTCGCGCCGTCGAATCAGATACTTCGCCGTTGAATACTTCATGGATATTGTATTCAGCCAACATTCCCGTTGCTTTAACCCAGTAGAAATTTATAGTGGTGCCGCTGCTGTCGGATACGTTCAAGTGGTTTACCTCGACGTTCTGACCGCTGTATTCCCTGCTTACCGTTTCGTTTATGGTGAGTGCAGTCTGTGCTGGAGCAAATTGGTCGCCTGCGTTGAGGTTCGCCGCAATGAAAAACCCTAGAGAGAAACCTGTACTAACGCCAGTGCTAACATCAATACTGCCGCTAGAAAATGTCGTTGGATATTCAGGGGGGAGTGGAGGATTGTATGATAGGTTATAATAGATTGTGGTTGATTCAACGTTTGTTACCTCGATCTTCATCGTTCCAGTGTATGTCGTCGTGGCGTTTACAGGCCAAACAATCGAGTACTCAGCCCAGTCGCCAACTTTGACGCCTACCGTCCACTGCGTCGCGTTCACGTTTTTCACTCCGAAGAGAACAACTGCAAAAACTATTATTAGCCCAAAGTTTCTGCTCAAATTGTTAACGTGTTTCAATTTTTCACTTCCCTTTTTCATCCAAGTTCCTCCGAAGGAGACCCCCTCATTTAGGAAGGGGAATTCGGAGTTCCCGATATGCGGGCTCCTTCTCGGAGTGTTGGTTGCCTCGCCAATGCCAAACGGGCTTAGTCGGTGTCAGACACGCAACGTCGAACCTGCCAAGTTCAGAAGGGGTTGGAGCTGGCGAAACACTCCAACGTTCTTATAGCCCGTAGGCGTAGTCCCCGAAGGACTTAGGCTAGTCAACTCTCACGTTGCCCTAGCATTCAGGCAAGCCCCACCCTTTAGGGCGGGGTAGTTGACTTCAAATTTTTCCTCTTTTGGCCAGACCTAAGTCTGTTCACCAGCCCACCACGATGAGGAAATAAAGAGGAGGAACGGGCTGGAAAAAAAATTGGATAAATTAGTTTTCAGCTCTCAAGGGTATTGCATTCTCAAAACTTGCTCTTAACTTTTCTCGTTCTATTGGGTTCTTGTTCATTCCAAAGGCTAAAGTTTTGGAGCACGATAGGCAATCTTTGCGGTAAAGGTTCCATTGCCCCTTTACCCATCGGTATTCTACATACTTTTCGTGTTCGCACATGGTCTTGCCCTCGTTTGCTCTTTTTCTAAGGCTTGGCGTCGGTTGATGATGTTTTTCAGGTTCAACATAAAGTTGTCGAAACAGCTTGTGTTTGATGGACACGAACTTCGCTTTGGACATGTTGAACAGGTTTGTTGCTGCGCAGTTTCAACCATTTTGCGTCCTTGTTCTGCACTCATTTTATCACGCTTCTTTTAGCAACTGCTCTTTGCCTTTCGTTGGTTACTTCAGCGGATTTGTCGAGTGATCCCTTGCATCAAGAAAAAGTAGTTTCCTGCTTTGATTTCCGCTCTTAGCCTTGTCTCTTGATCAATTTTCCGATTTTCGTTTGAATAATTCATTTAGTTCACCCCTGTTTTTCGTTTTTTGTAAAAGAAAGGGGGTTATGGTTGTTCTTTGGTTTCGAAGCAGTTTTGCAGGTATTCTTCTAAGGTTTCAGCGGGCACTACTTCTAGGCTGTAGTCACGCGGTACGATGCTGTGTTCATAGTTTTTCTTTGGTATAATTACTTTTTTGAAGCCCCACGCCTCAGCTGCCTTGATCTTCTCGTGGACGCCGCCGACTGCAGTGATGTTTATTTTTCCATCAACGCTTAAGTTTATTTCGCCAGTCACTGCAACATCCTGTCGTATCGCTTTGCCTTCGATCAGAGAACACAGTAGTATTGTCATTGTAACTCCTGCTGATGGTCCGTCAACACCGTAGGATTGGGAGTAGTCTATGTGAGTTATGTAGTCTTGTGCTATGTCTATGCCATATTTCTGAAGGATTACGTTGCGGACTTTTGCGGCGCTATCTGCCATCATGCTTTTTTCGTTTACTCCGCCAGTTAGGGTTAGTGAGCCGTTGCGTTCTTTTTTGCCTCTTTTTTCTATTTTGGTCATGCTTGCTTTAATGTTCAAAACGTTGCCAGTCATTTCTTGGCTTTGTTGTTCGCTTACGACGGCTAAACCGTATATCTGCCCATGCTTTGCACCTTTGGGATCTATTTCCAAGATCTTTGCTCGTTCAGCCATTTGGCTTTCAAGCAGTTGTCTCTGAATTGTCTTGCAGTGTTGCGAGATGGCTTCTTTAACATGTTTTGCTTCGACAACATCGCAGTTTTCGTCCATTGCTAGGGTTGCGGCAGTCTTGACTATTGTGATTATTCCTCTGAACCGAACGCTCAGCGCATCGTTTTTGCCGCTTCTGCGTCTGCCTTCCTCAGTTACTTCAATACACGCTTCTCTCGAGAACGGGATCAGGTTGAAGCGTTTAACCTCCTGCGCAATGAACTGCACGTATTTGCGCCTGTTCTCCACCGTGTTCGGCATATCATTGTTCATCCTAACAACCTTGCCATAACCGTAAATACGGTCCATCAGGGCAGGATGAATCAAACCGATACTGTCAAAGTTCCCTGCTGCAATCAAGAAGTTGATTGTCGGCACTGGCTCTGTTGATACTGCCATTGCTGATGTGTCTCCACCGTTTGCCCTACCTCTCATTGTGATTGGCAGTTGTCCATCTTCAAGCACTGTTAATAACGTCACTGCTTCCTCTGGATCGAGATTCTTTATTTCGTCTATGAAAAGTATACCTAGCGAAGCGACGTGCACGTCTCCAGCACTGACTCTCTGGTGTTCTGGTGTATTTCCACTGTAACATAGTTTTCCGTTTCGTATGACGAGCAGATTGTGCAAGTCTTCAATAACTGGACACCAGACTTTGCCCGTGTTGTTAGCGATTATCTCGGTGTTTACTCCCTTTTCAATGTAGCCCTGGCAGTTCTTCTGAACAAGTATCTGGTAGCTTGGCTTTGTCTGCCCGATTATCCTGTTGAGGCTTTTTATAAACCTTGGCTCGCGTCTTCTTTCGGTAATTGTGCAGTGCCATCCGAGCTTGGCGATCAAAACGATGAAGGAGTCACGGATTTCCCTAATTGAGGTTGTGAATTCATATTCTTTGTCACCATCGCCGTTTCCGTTCATAAGGCCTTTGAACAGATGATACAGCAGATCGCTTGGATAATCTAATATGTGCGGCGGAAATCGTTTTCTGCCTTTTCCAGTTCCACTTAAACAGTAGCGTTTAAAAAATTCGTAGAGCTGGTTGTAAGGAACAAGAATTTCTTCGCCATTGTTGTAGTCGGTGTATTTCAGATGCATTCTTTCAAGGAGTTTTAACAGCTCGGTTCGTCTTTTGAATTGTGTTAGGCAAGCATACTTTCGTCTGCGGATCAAATACCCCTCTGCTACGAACCAGCCTATTAGTTCACAGAGATCTGCAAGAGATAACTTTGGAAGCAGATTGGTGTTGTGTTTGATAAATGTTGACGGCGGGATTAGATCTCTTAGGTCCTTGGAAACCTTCCCCTCCCACCGAGCTCGAACTGGGAGTTTAAACTGGAAGTAGTCGATGTCTTTGGCTTCTAACACCTTCCAGTCAGGTTTACCCGTCTGCGAGGGGTTTAGGAATGTCTTGTGGTTTGGGGTCACGAGCAGGTCTACTTCTTTGGACACGAAGTGATGCATTAGTTCCCCATAGTTGTATACACAAACGTCAAGAACTTTCTTCTCTTCAATAGTTTCATTCTCTTTATCGAATGCAAAAACAATATCGCCCTTTTTCAGCTCATTGTAGCTTTTTATTCCCTCCCTAGTAATGGCATACGTATCTAGGGAATAGCAGCCCAAACCGCCTGTGTTTCCACAGAAGACAAATTTGCCGTTGCGTTCGACTAGATAGTTGTGGTTTCTGGGCAAGTGTAGACACCAGACTTTGCCGTGGTATTGTTTTCGGTACCAATGTTCTGGTTTTAGGCTTGTATTTGAGGTTGAGGTCGAAACCCAGTAGTATTCTCTAGAGTGCCCAAGCGTTGGCTTCTTTCCGATTTTTAGGCACAGTTCAACAACATCTAATGCCAAGTGGTAGGATGCAGTGTGGTATACTCTACCGTTGCTTCCGTTGCCCATGATCATGGTGGCAAACAATGTCCGTAAATTTTCGCGGGGTAGGTCCAAAAGTTCCCGTGGAATTCTCTTGTTTTTACTACCGACTCCGCAGTCTATGCAGTAGTGATAGAATTGCTCGTCTTCTATGACAAATCTAACGCCAGTTTTTTCGTGTGGTTGCGTGTAGTACCTTAGTCCACTTTGGTCAAGCAGTTTTTTTACGATGTTGGAATATTTATGCTGTGTTATGTAGATGTATTTTCGGTCTTTTCTTGGGTGCCCCTCGATGATATACCAACCAAGCAGTTGGACAAGCACGTTTGACAATGGGTACTTCTTTGAGAACCATTTTGAGGCACTGGTCGGAAGGTAGCGTCGACTTCTCAGTTTTGCCAGTTCGCTTGCTTCTCTAGAATAGAGTTTCGAATGCGGTCTCCAAGCTGTGAACATTTGGTGGTTTGGTGTCACTAACAGATCTATTCGTTGTCCTTTAATACCAAGCAGTTCGCCGTTGTAGTCATAGTTCACCAGTTCGGTGTAGTCCAAGATTTCCAGTTCGCGAGTTTCTGGGTTCAACGAAAACACCTTGTCGGTGGATTTGACTTCATACCAGTATTTTAGTCCATCAAGTGTCAGCACTCTCGTCACTTCGTCGTAGCACTGGTATGGATCCCAAGCTATTGATCCGAAAAGCTGGGAGCTTCTGTGTCCTGTTGCGTCAACGAATGGTGCCTGTTCTGCGCTGTTGTCTACTATCAGTTTGGGGCAGTCTGACTGTTTAGCTCCGCCTATGCCTTTCTGTCCGGTGCCTCCAAGGGCTTTTGACAGCCAACCGATCATTACGCCGAAGAAGATTAGGCTGCCTCCAGGCACTATGGTGATTGGCACTAGCCCGACGAGACGATTGATCATGAAATCCATGAAGTTGCCGTTGTACATTTGCTGCAATGATGTGCCGCTAGTTACTGCGTTTGTGTTCCAAGCTTGCCAGGCCTGGTACATGACGTAGAAGCCTATCGTCAGCAAAACCACTCCTAGAAGAATGAGTGATATTTGGATGGCTTTCATTCCTAGCTTGCTTAAGAACTTCCGTTTCAGCTCTTTCCTGTTTTCTTTCTGCAGTATCTTTTTTCCTTCACCTGCGTCGTGTATTGAAGTTTTTGGTTGACTGGGAAGCATTGGGTTTTTCCAGCATAGAACGTCAGACAGTTTTAGGTTCATTTCTTTGTACATCTGTGTGATTTTCGCTGAAAGTGCTTTGCCGAGTAGAGATTTGCCTGTGCCTGGGTCGCCGAGCAAGAGAAGGTATGGACCGGGGCTTATCACACTTTTTGCAGTAGATTTGGTTTTGTTTGGATCTTTCCACGTTTGATACCACTCTGTCCCGTGAAGGTATTTAATTTTTCTAGCCCATTCGTTGAGGCAAAGTGAACATTCTTGTATTGCGGTTTCTTGGCCAATGACCCAGTTCAGTAGGTTGTCGTCCACTGGAAATCCTTTTGTCGTCTGAAACGTATTCCAGTTCCATCGCACTTCTACGGGTTTTCCGTTGATTGTTCGTGTTATTTTTTCCTCGTCACTACCGTAGTAGTCCCGATATTGCTCAGACATTTTTCTTTTTCCCTCCATTATTTTCATTTTCGATCGCCGTTTGAGAGCTTAAACCAAAATTTTGGTTTAAGCGTGAATCCGGACTTTGATTCACTTTAACTCCATTCGAACTAGAAAAGGGGCTGTCGTGTTTTGTGTTGAGTTGTTTGAATCCTCCTTTCAACCTGAGTTTCACTGCTCCAATGTTTATCTGGAACAGAACATCATCAAATGAAATGTTTCCGAGCGATCTTTTTATGTTTTCTTCGCCCCTTGCCACTGTGCTAGTTTTGTATACAAGAAGACACGGATGCTGATCGTTGCATATCACTATCTTGTGGATTTGCAGAAGCAAAAGCTCTTCTTTGTTGAGACTAGTGTTTGGAACGTCTGTTACGGCGGTTCCTCCAACCCTTTTAACTACCGCAAAGCCGTTTGTACCGTGGAAGATTCGCCCTCGTTTGCAGTATCCAACTATGTAGTGAAAAAGGTTGAATTTCCCATTTTTGTAGCAGTGGGCTTCCAATGGGCAAACACGACATTTTCCGCTAACGCGAACAACAATTTTTACTTTTCCATTTTCGTCTTTCATTTTTCGCCGCTCCTTTTAAGTTTAATAAAGCGGAACAATTAGAGGCTTTTTTGTGTTTTGTGAATGTTGGGTTTGTTGAGGTCATTTCCATTCACCTGATTTCTTCAGGTCTAATGCGGTACATGGGAGAACAGTCATTGTTTCTCCCGTCGTTTTGTTTTCAACGAGTTCTCCGATGGCGCACTCGCTGCATTTGATTTCAACGTATTTTCCGCAGTTGGCACATTTGAAGATGCAGCCTTTTTTTCGTTTGATGATGAATGCCTTGTCTAAAGCTATGTGTGGACAGGGCTTGTCTTTAGGGAAGAGTGCTTCCTCAAGAGGGCTAACTTTGTCAGCTACGTCTTCCAAACGTTTTTCTTTAGTCATTTTTTTGCCTCCGTCTAAGCCATTGATTTGCTCTTGGCCAAATGGCTCTGTTTGACCTTTCACAGCATTGACTAAAAAAGGGTGAAAACTGGCTGGACTATTTTTCGTTTATTTCTTCTGTGGTGTTTGAGGTTGGCTTTGTTTCTCAGGTTTAACCACGATGACTTTGCCGAATATTTCGTTTCCCGGTTTAAATGGGCATTGAAGATTCTTGCCTTCCTGCTTGGCCGTCATTGCAACTAAACACCAGCGATCCATGTTTTCTGGTGTTGGATTGCGGAACATCTTGTTTCTGTAGTCGCATTCTTCGCAGAAAATGTTTGGGTAGCGTGGCTTGAGCTCTTCTGATGATAAAGTATGCACTTGTGTCACAACTTGCGGTGTGTTTTGAGGTCTAACTGGTGGTTGCGGTCGGTTTTTGGGGCATTGGAAGTTTCTGTTCTCTTGCTTGGCCGTCATTGCAACTAAACACCAGCGATCCATGTTTTCTGGTGTTGGATTGCGGAACATCTTGTTTCTGTAGTCGCATTCTTCGCAGAAAATGTTTGGGTAACGTGGCTCAAACTCTTTTGGGGGTGGAGCATGCATTTGTGTTTGCGGTTGGTTTTGGAAGTTGCGTTGTGAAAAACGTTGTCTCTGAAAACTCTGTCGAACTGGTCGTCTCTCTTGAATTTCTCTTACTCTTGCTTTTGACAGCACGTCTCTAAGGGTAACTCTGTTTTCTCTGCTTCCCGCTACTATGGTGTCTTCGCTTGGCCACTGATCCGATGAAAAGGTGCCCTTTGGTTTTGATTCGGGCTCCAGCCTGTTTTTTCGAGTGCCTGGTTTCACCATTTTTTTCACTCTCCAAATTCTTTTTAAGCTTTTAGCTGAGTGTGGCTGCCAAGGCTTCTGACCTCTCATTTCCTTCTTTTTCACCAACTCAGCTAGATTTTGATTTGACTAAAAAAAGGGTTGTTTGATCGGAAAGCGTATCCACCCAACAACTTTTCCAATGGGCGATGCACTTATCCCGACGCGCCTCTCACTCAAATGCGCTTGGTTTTTATTGAGGAACCTTTCGAACTATTTCTAGTCAACTCTCACGTTGCCCTAGCATTCAGGCAAGCCCACACCCTTTAGGGGTGGGTAGTTGACCTTACGCCTCCAAGGAGACCCCGCTCTTTAGGGCGGGGAGAAATTGGCTTCTAAACGCTATTCTAGTCAACTACTTACGCTGTTCTCACCAGGATAAGCCCCACCCTTCAAGGCGGGGTAGTTGACCACGTTTGCCTCCTTCTATCCTTATTTTTTCAGGAAAGTTTGGGTGGACTGGCTTGCAATTTACTCCAAGTTTTTTGAGAGCTGGACATGCGACGTATTCTGTGTTTAGACCATGCCATACTGCAGGAAATTTTTTGCATGCGTTAGGTTTAACATCATGAATTAAACATTTATATTTTCCATCTCGAAGACGCTTTAGAAATGGGCAGTGGTTCATTGTGCCCCCCCAAAGAAAGGATATTTCTGTTTTTTCCTTAAGCCTTTTCAGCTCTTTCAAAAAGTCTTTGCGTGTGCTGTATCCTGCTCCAGCTGGACTCAAGATTGGAACCTCGGTTAGTCCCGAATCGTCTATGTATTTTATCTCGTCCCCGTATTTCTGTTTTAATTCCCTTAATATTTTGGATAAATCGCTGTTAACAAGTGGATGATGTATTATGTCTTTACGACTTTTGCGTTTTAGTTGTCTCCAATCTTCAGGAGAAAACCCGATGTGTGTGTGATAAATGCAGCAAAGTCCGCAGCGTTGACATTTGAACTGTTGCATTATGTACCGCGCTTTCCATTTTTCTATTTGAAGGTCGCTATTTCCGAAATCCATTTTGCCACCTTCTCTTTCTCTAAAAAGCGTGTTCGTCTCGCGTGGTAGGTCAACCGAACAGGGCGCCTAGTCCTTTGAGGGCGTCGTCTTCTTTATCCTCTTTTCTGGGTTTGATGATGGGGCAGCCGTACGCATGTGCTGCTCGGCACGGTTTCTCTTTAGTGTAGCCAAAGAGACATCTCTTGTCGTCTCTGAGCCACTGGCACTGGCCTCTTTGTCTCATCGGTTTGAAATTTTCGTCGAGTTCTTCGTAGTTCAGTCTTCGTTCCACGTTGAATTCTGCTTTTTTGAAAGGCAGGTCGCTTACATTTTCGTTGATTATTGCTCGGTTTCCTTTGATTATGATGTCGGCCATTCGAAGTTGAATTGTGCGGTCGCCGAAAGGTTTCGCCATTCCAGCCATTGGGTTCAGTGCTGTCAGGTCAAACGGTCCGCACATGGGTTTGCAATCGTTGTGTTCCCAAAAGATGTAGACTGTGTGTTGGCCGAGACGCGATTTTATCCCGAGTATCGTGTTTGTTGTAATGTCGCCTTGGTGTGGCATGGTGAATGAGTCGTCAACGAACACTGTTGCGTTAAACAGCACTAGATTTTCGTGGAAAGTGTGGTTTTCTTTTTTTCCGTTGCCGGGCTTGTAGTATGGAAGGGCGTGGAGCCATTGGACCAAGTCTGGAAACGCTTTTCCTTCAAGTGCGGCTGCTTCAATTATTTCGCGTTCCTTCATAATCCTTTCAACATCTTCTGCTGTTATTTTTCCATTTTTCATTTTTCTCATCTCCTCTATCTGAGCCTTTTCACTGCTCGGATTTCAACGGCTCGGTTGTTGAAACTTCAAAGCAGAACCTAACTAAAAAAAGGGGTTTATTACTGAAAACGGTTTTTTCGTAGGTTTTTTACCTGTATCGTTTGTCTTTCAGATTGACGAGCTTTGCGTTGAGAGTCACTTTTCCATGCAAGATCTCGTTGAAGAGTATTTTCCATCTTTTGTTCCATCTATCCGCAGCTTGTTTTGTCATGCATAATTCCCCTGTGCTTTTTCATTGGTCTGATCAGGCAACGTATTCCGCGGTCTTTATTATGCCGTCAATCTTGTTTGCTAGCACCCAAAGAAGATCCAAGTGTATAAGCACGCCTTTTCTATAGTGCGACTTTTCTGTTTTCTGTACGAATGCAAGCAACTCAAAGAGATCGAGCTTACCAAAGCAATCCGGGGTTTTCTCGCCTAGCGCGTACAGGTAAAAGCGCCGACTTTCTTCACTGCGAGCTATTGCCTCTGGCGTATTTGGGTCGCCAGTCATTAGCTTCAACATTTTCTCGTTGTCCATTTTTTTTCCTCCAGACTATTTACCGAGTCCCTTCGCCGTTCAGTTTCAACTGACTCGTATTGAAACATCAAAACGGAACCAACTGGCGTTGATTTTTAACTGACTAAAAAAAGGGATCCAGATTACTCTGGGTTTGACGCGCGTCTAAACTCTCTTGACGAGGACTATCGAGTTGCTCTTGACTCGATTTATGCCCCTAGTTGGTATGACCCTGTGGCGCGTCTGTTTTTCAAGTTGGTACTTGTCGTACACTTTTTCACGCTTCTTCCATTTTTATTCGTTCTCTTCGCCGTCCGGCTTTCCGGGCGTTCACCCCGCCACCACAATGAGGTTGAGAACTGGCGGGGACAAAAAGGGGTTTTTACCTCTTGTGGTTTTGTCTTCTGCACTACTTTCGCACTTGTTCTTCCAATATTCGCCCGCCAACATACGCCATTGCATCTATGATTGCTCGATCTTCTTTCACCGCGTTGAACATGTTGACTCGTCCCGTCTGGGAAAGATTTGCGAAGAAGGGTCTTATATATTTGTACTGTGCTTCTGAGTCCATAAGTGCAACGCGTTTCAGTAGTTGAATAGCTTCGTTTTTGATTGAGCTCTGATCCAAGCCAACCACGTCGCTGAAAGTCATTACTTTAGCAACGTGAACTGCTAGGCTTCTTGTGTCTTCGGCGTTGGAAAATATTTTTTTTGGAAGGCTGCTGATTTTTGCTTTGTAGTGTTTAACCATCGAAACGAATGTTCGTTGAAGAAGTTTCGGCTTGTTCTTTCTGAGTAGAAGTAACCAGAATGATGGTGGCGCAGGCTCAACAAGACGATTCATTTCATTGAAGATCTTCTTTTCCTTGGTTTCCGTTGCCTTCGCTAGTTTCCCACAGCACTTTGCTAACTTGGTTACGAGGGGGGCTTCACACCGCAAATGTAGGTACTCTGGGTCTCCAATGACGTACATTTTCTCTCCAATCAGTATTGACTCGCCGCAATGGATGCAATCTCGAGGACACTCTGTGTTTGTAGTCAAAACCACTCGGGGATTTGCTGTTGAGATGCTAATCTGTCTTTTTGACATGTTTTTCATCTCTTTTTCATTTTAAAACCTTTCAGCCACTTCCGTCCGGCAGGTTCACGTCCAGACGTTCATCGTGGAACTTGCTAAAAAAAGGGGGAACAGCTTGATTTGCTGTTTTAGTTATGCTTGGCTTTCCCTATTTTCTGTGGAAGGCTCGTTAACCTGCGTTTGTGGTGGCGAAACAACAATTGAAACTTCGGGTGTGTTGTCCCATTCAAATCCACATTTAGGGCATTTGGCCTTGTGGTTTGTGCGCGGTTCTACTTTCCCGAAGCCTGCGTGTTTTCCTTTGCCACCCCAGTTCTTTTTGCGGCTTTCCACATATTTTGCTTTGGGACAGCCACATTGTGGGCAATTCATTTTTTTCACCAGTTTTTTCTTTTGTTTCTTTTCACCTTCAAGCGTGGTGGCGTCTCCTTTTAGAAACGCTCTTTCACTTTTGGAACCTGCTCAAAGGAACTACTAAAAAAGGGGAACTTGATGCTTGTCTCTTATTTTTTTAGCTGGGCGAAACTGACCAGACAATCTTGTAGCCAGCGACGATCATAACAAGGCCTATTGGAACTCCGACTACGCACGCTGGATGAAATGCTACTGCAATGAATGGAGAGCTTATTGTAGCGATTAGCCCAGCCGTGAAGAGATCTAAGCCAAATTTTGATTTGAGTTTTTTCCAGTTCATGTTAGACCAAATCCTTTTGTTGTAGGTCTACTGCCACTTGGATTTCGACGACCTTTTCGAAACCGTCAAAGTGGAACAAACTAAGAAAGGGGTTTATTTATGTTTTTCGTGTGTAACTGCGTGTTCTTGTCAAAACTGTCCTGTTGAATGCCTGTGTTGGAGACGTGAAGTTTCTCTTTATCTGCGCGCAGATGAAGCTTGCTTTAACGTAAGTTTCGTGTTTGGCTTTGAACTGTTGTATTGCTTCTTGCGGTAGGATGTTTGGGTCCAAGCACACTTCTCGGGTTGAAGATAGTTTTTCCGGTGTTGCTTTGTAGTAAACGATGATTTCCTGTTTTGTTACTAGAACGTCAAAGTCAACATCAACTTCAGGCTCTTGATTTTGCAGAATACGTTTTGTGTGTTCGCATTGGCTGAAAATCTTGTCGAAATCGGATCCACGATCTTTTTTCCTTGCAAACAAGATCTTGTTGTATCCTGCATATCTTTCTTCAAACAAGGCTTCAATCTTTCTTTTAGGAATTAGTTTGTCCTTTAGAAACTGCTTGCAGGCTACTTGTAACTGTTCTAGTCTTCGCGGAATTATTGATGCTAGCAGGTCTCTTTTTGTCGTGAGTGTTGGATCTTGTAAGTAAATCTTTTTTTCTGTTAATTTGCGTGCGAGGTTTTCTAATGTTCCATATTTGCGAATCATTTCTTCTACGGCCACCCCAATGATTCCGCCGTTTTCTGCGCCGTATACTCCTACGCCTTTAAAGAACTCCTTTGCTCTTACAACTTCACGTTTCATCTGTTTTGTTAAGTGTGTGTTGTAGTATTCCGTGTGTTTACAAGTGTCTTCTCGCTTTTTCGTTATTTGAAACACGAAGTCAACGTCAAATCCATCAACGTTCGCGTTCCAGATCAGCAGTTGTCCTTCTTTGCGTTGACCATTTGGAAACGCTTTTTTAACTGTTTCATAAGCCGTGGTTTTGTCTGCGATTTGAATGTACAGGTCGATGTCGTGATCTCCCGCGGTAAAAGTTTCTTTTGCGGTTGAACCAACAGGAATAACGATCACGTTGCCCAGTAGACTTGTTAGTCGATTCTGTAGTTTTTGAATGGTGTCACGGACTCGTTTCCGCTCTGCTTCTGAAGGGTACATCTATTTTTGCCCTCCAACAGTTGACGCTACGCTTATAGCTATCGTCTGCGAAAGGTTTGGCATCAGTGCTTTGAATGCGTTCTGGATTGTTTCCAACAGGTATGCAGTATGCTCCTTGGAAAACGTTATTGCTAAACACTGAGACATTAATGAAACGACGCGATCGCTTGAAAGCTGATTCTCCATTGACGCTTTGACCGCGTAGACCCAAGCGACAACTTCAGAGTTTATTTGCTCTTCAACGACTTGCTTTGTTTCTCGATATAGTGCTCTTGTGAATTTGAGAGCGTCGTGTTCCTCTCGCCGTTCTTTGCTCCAAGAAACTTGGTCTATGATGTGACCCAGTTCATGTAGGAGTACAACTATGAAGTCGTCTATAGAAGTCAAGCCTTTCGTTCCTAAGTACACGTTGGCTTCGGTTACCCTCAATCCGTTATGCGTTATCTCCACTTCGCCGAGATACCAAGGTTCGTTTCGACAGATTCTGAAGTAGACTGGAACGTTTTTAAATCTTGTTACGAAGTCCCAGTTTTCCATTTTCACCACCTTCCGTGGAACAATTTTTGTTTGTTTCCTCTTGAGGCCCTCTTTTAGGGTTTGACAGGTTCGCTTGCATTTAACCTCAAGCTTATTACAAAAAAAAAGTTTGAATTTTTTGTTTTCTCTAATTGTAGAAGTCTAGAGCCCTGCAGCAGTCTGAGATTAGTTTGTCGGTTTGGTCTGTCCGTCAGATCTAACCCTTTTCAACTTCTTTGCTTCTTCAAAATCCAACTTTCTGAGAAAGAGCAAGTCTATCCTACGAGATAAGCGAGTATGCTAACAAGCCTACCGCCAAATGGTTTCGTACTCCTGCTAGCAGTTCTCCTTTAATACGACTCGTTTCAGGGCTTGTTCATCTTTCTCTTTGCGAATCTTTTAGCCTTTCGGCGAAGATCATTTCCACTGAGAGTTGATTTTCGGAGGTTTATCGTTTCCTAAGAAGGTTTTACTCTGCTTCAGTTGGCCGACCATAATGGCACCATGCTAACTTCAACTCTTTGCGGCAACTTCCCCTTTTGCCAGAAGCTTTCTGATTACTCGCTGTCAGGTTCGTTGTTTTTGTCTGTAGGTTTCCTGTTTATGTTCAAGCCAGGAAAGATTATGTTTCCAGGGTCTGGTGGTTTTAACACTTCTATGTTAAACGGTATGAACCCGGCGTTCATGTACGCTTGTTTTAGTTCCTCAAGTTGCTCGTCGTAAGTCAACATTGACCAGTTTTCCGCGTGTTTAATCACACGATTTGCCATCTTTGTTTTTCGAAGCTCTTTAAGCATTCGCCAAGTGAGACGGGGTTGTGGGGCGAATCCCAATAATTGCAGGAGATTTTGAGCAACGATCGGTTTTGCTTCTCCTTTCTCAGGTTGTGCTCCTAGTATGGGAACGGTTGCCCAGTAATGGATCAAGTAAATCAACGAGTTTTCAGTGGTCTGTTGGTTGATCTGTTTTGCTGCTTCTGAGCCTATGTCTAGTCCGTTTTCCACACCGATGTGTACTCCTTTTTCGCCTCTTCCAGATCCTGCGGCTGCACCGATGATCATTCCTTTCACGATTCCATGGAGTATTCTTTTTATTCGGTGTCCTCTTCTTTTGATGAAAACGTTTTTATTCATCTTTTTCCCTCCTTTAGAGAGTTTAATATTGTTGAAAATATTCGCTCAAATCGTTTTACGGGAAATCCCTTCTTAACAAGGGTGGGTTCCCCCCAGATTTCCCCCTGGGGGGCCGGGGTGTAAACATCCTTCTCGATGCGTCTGTGATCATGATGAAAGATTAATTTTAAAACTTGAATCACGTAAATGGATGGTTTTTTCAAATTTTTACCTCCACTACTGTTTAATTCTTTCTCGTTTTCTTTGTGTTTCGCGAACATTTCCTATACACCTCCTTATTTTTCAGTCTTTTTTCACGAATATTTTCACAAAAAAATGGGAAAAGTTATTGTGGGTTTTGCGTATCTGGATCGCCGTTGTTCTTGTGTTTCCGAACACCGTTTTCTGGTTCTGGCAGTTTTTCCTCTTGACTTGTCTCTTCGCTTGCTGGCTTCTCTTTTTGAGGATAGATGCATTGCACCTCTTCAAAAGAGAGGTTTTCTTTCTGCAGGTCAAGAAGAGAGACAAATTCTCCTCTTGTCTTTGGCACCGCTATTGGTTTTTCGTCGCTGACCGGTTTCTCCACTTTTGGCTCTTCTTCCGGTTGAACTGGCGTTGGCTTGACTACACTTGCCTTTTGCCTGTAGAGTTCCTGCATGCTCACGTTGGCTTCAGCAAAGCTTCCAACCTTATTTTTGAGCATTTGTATCGTGTTTTTTGCTTCCTGTTCTGATGCTGCGTATAATTGCACTGTCACGTGTTTTTTGGATTGGTTGACGCTTTCTATTAGATCAGCAAAGTTTTTCTCTGAGAGAACGCCGTCCATTGCATCAATGAAGTCGCTTCTTCCCAGTTTGACCTTCGGCATAAAGCGTATAATCACTTTAAACTGGGCGCCTTCACGTTGTGCTTTTCGCTTTGATAGTTCTGCTACCGGTTCTTCAACCGCTGCGATCGAGGGTGTAGCTTCTACTGTTGGGGCATGTTCTGGCTCCTGAGCTGCTGTAACCTGTGTTTCTATTTCTACCGCGGGTGTTGGCTCAGCTGACGGTAGTGTAGGCTCTGGCATTCCAGATGGGGCTGTTTCCTCTGGTTGTTCAATAGGTGGCGTTTCAATCTTTGGCTGCGGGATTTGTGGGTGTTTTTCGATCGTGGTTATTGGAATCTTGCCTGGTATTGTCTGTGCTCCTACTGGTTGCAATGCCTTTGGCGGCGCTGGTATCTCCAATTCGCGATAGAGAAAAAGCTTTGTTGGTAACCGCTTCACTGTAACGTCCCCTGAAGTTACAACAACTGCACTTTTAACGCGAACATCTCCAGGAACGGCGTTGAACGTCATTCTATAGTCAATCAGTGGTCTCGATTTTTTCCGGTTTAACATGGTTTCACCTACAGAGGGAGTTGTGCGGCGCTGTTGGGAATTTGGGGCAACGGAATCGGCCACGGAACGTTCAAGTTTTGCGCAGTTAGGGTTGCAGTCACGAAAGCGAAGTTTGAAATGACTTGCATTACGGCAACAGGCAACGGTCTTTTATTTGCACATTCGTTGTAGATTATTGCTAGCTCCTGCTCGTCGCCAGTGATTACTGCCACGCCACTGAGTTGAATGCTAGCGATTGCAGGCGTGTATTTTGCAACGAATTCAAAGCTAGCTTTGAGGGCGGGTGTCAAACCGTTTTGCTTTTCCACTTTTGCTAGCGATAGATTGGTGTCAACCGTGGTTGATCCCAAAGGATCAGTGACTCCGTTTAACCTCTCTCCATTCACTTTTTTGAGGTATACTTCTATTTTTAAGACCATTTTCTTTTCCTCCTTATATTTATTTTTTTCTGTTCACCCTTCTATTGGGGAACAAAGGTCATTTTCTCAGGAGCGGTTGGACTAGGAAGTTCTCCTTGCCGAGACGTCGAGCATAAGGACTTGTTTGTCCGTCTCGCAACCGTCCTGTTTTCAACTCTCCCGCAACTTTTGTTACGAGAGAACAGACTAAAAAAGGGAACTCTCAAAAGGGGCTCACCAGTGCTCTATCTTGATGTCTTCTCGGATCACGCTTGTATCCTTGACCAAACCTGCGAAAATAACTGCTCCACACATGGGGCATCGATAGACATCGGTTCTGTCCTTTATGAAGAACGGATGAAAGATTTTGCCCATTAGAATTGTTCCTAAAAGTTTCCAAATGTGCTTACCGTTTTGTTCCATTCCTATTCCTCTTCTTCATGAGAAAAACCCTGAGTTAACTGAAAGTTATATATAACTCGGGGTGCTCCTCTTTAACGGTTACTGCAATTGCTTTTTCAATTTCCAATATCTTCCAGCATTCATCAGCGTGTTGGCACACGGTACAAGGGTGCACTGGTTCTTTGTAGCTTTTTATCTTTAGTGGTGGGATTGTGGACATTAGCTCCCAACATCGTCGGTACTCCGCTTGTTTTTCGTCATAATCGGGCTTGGTCATGATTTCCCGCATTAGTGCCCTAATTTTCAACGGAAACTTTTCGAGTACCACTTCACTCATCTCTTTTTCCATCGTCTAAGACATCCAAACCAATTTTTTCGGGCATTCTTATTCCGTCTGAACCTATTTCTCTGCCTTCTTTATCGCAAGTCTATATTCTATCCTTTCATTCTTATACGAGGTGTCCTAACTTACGGAGCAAAGTGTCGCGCAATTCCTTAAACGTGATTGTTTCCTTGACTTCAGCGATGACCTCGCCCCTATTCGTGTAAAGCCTACCGTCCTCCACGTATCCAATAGGCAAATTCAAGGAATCAAGAACGACTATTCTCAAATTTTCTTTTTTGCTCTTTTTGTCGCTAACATCAACCACCAGTGGCTTCTTCGGCTTACTTTTGAATTTTGTGACCTCGAGGCTTATTTTTTCTGACATATCTTACTCATCCCAATCTTTTTTTACTTCTACTCTTTGGTGGCACAGTGTATTGCATCGTAAACTGTAAGAAGCTGATGCAGGCTTGCTTTTAAACAGTCAGTCCATAGAGGACACTTTTGGCACTCTGCACTGTTGCCGTTGATCTTCTCGTGATCGCCGAAGCAATTTTCTTTCCCGAGAACTTTGGCTTGAAGCTGAATTGGTAAACCCCGCCAATCCGATTGTTGAACGATTTCAACAACTTTTTCCTGATTCATTTCAATCACCCCTATTCGGGAACTACCTATTTTGATAGGTATCTCCTCCAATTTTTCTCCCCACACCAGCGAGCCGAGTCTCTGGAGGAAGCTGGTTTGGGAGCTTTGACTCGGTCATATAAACTCCCACGGTTCAAGCCTCGAGAGGCACACTGGACTACGAACCAGCTTCGGTGTTGATGACCCCTACTCCAACTTTACAGTTGTTTTGGTGGCTGACAACTTGCCTAACGGGCTGAACCAATTTTTCTCCCCACACCAGCAAGCCGAGTCTCTGGAGGAAGCTGGTTTGGGAGTTTTGACTCGGTCATATAAACATAAAAAAAGGGGTTGCTCCACCACTTCATGATCCTAACACAGGATTTAGTCGTTAAGCGTTTTGAAGTATTGCTTAATTTCCTCGTTGCTAAACCCGTTTTTTCTTAGCGCTTTTTCAACTTCTCCTTTTGGACTCATGTTTGGTCACTGTTTCCTTTTCACGTCTACAATCGAGATTTGTCCGTCGCGTTGTCGGTTCCAAAGCTCGATTTCTTCTGCGCTTCCATTAATTGTGGTGGTTTTATCTTTTCCGTTCTCCAGGTACTTAACTTGGAGTTTCATTTTTTTCACCCGTTTTGGGACTATTTTGAAAACAATTCCACTCACACCGTTAGGCCGAGTCCTCCCTATTGCTAGGGCTAGTCTTTTTAACTAAAACGGTTTGGTGGAAATTGGCTCGGTCGCTTCGGTCTTCTTTTCAGAAAAAAAGAGGAGGTTAGTTCGTTTGTTCCTCAGCTCGCCATTGCACATCTGCGCATTTTTGTCTTTCTTCCTCTTCGGTGATTTGTTCTTTGGTTAATTCTATTTTTTTGTGTGTGTTGTCTTGTTTTGTTCTTGGTTCTAGGTTCGGCGTATGAAGGCCACTTAAGGGGTTTTGTTGGATTGGGGGTTTGAAGATATTTTGGATTCTTTCTCTTAGAGCAAAGTTTGTCTTGTCTTCGTCACATATCTTATGACATTCGTTTCTCCATTCGCATTCAAATTGACATATCGGGTTGGTTTCGTCATATCGTTTTCCAAAACAGATTTTTTCTAGCTCATTCATTTTCATTTTCCTCCTGTTTTTGAAGAGAAACAATTTCCTTGTTGGGGAAAAATTAAGATGATGGAAAAAATAGGCGAGATTCAAAACTCATAATAAAAGAAACAATGATGTTTCCCAAGATTTCCCACGTTAAACGGGGATGGAAACATTCAAGACAGCTTTGTCTTATTTGGGGGAAGATAGATATACTGGTAATCTTGGATCATATCCGTATTTAAACTTTTGCAAGCTCTTGATGGAGCAAACCAAACCTTTGACCTTCTTCCGCCTTGATACAGTAATCGCTTTATCTTCTCTTTCGTAATGGTTAATGGGAAATTGTTGGAAAAACGGTTTCCCTTTCCCCCTTTGTCTCCCACGGTTCAAGCCTCGAGAGGCACACGGAACTATCGAACCGGCTTCGGTGTTGATAACCCCTACTCCAACTTTACAGTTGTTTTGGTGGCTAACAACTTGCCTAACGGGCTGAACCAACGTCATTTTTTATCTGGAAAACTATCCGCCTTGGATTTGACCCTTCGCCTTCGCAACTGAATCATGTTCGAGGCCTTCTTTTGGATTAACCTATTGCGGTTACCAAATATCGAGGCCTTCTTTTGGATTAACCTATTGCGGTTACCAAATAAAGTCTTATATCAGTTGCTATGCGCTTTGTTTCTAGTCCCTTTAATAAGGCTAAGTTTCCAGTTCTTCTCTCACACCCGTCCAGTCGAGTCTGGTGGGAGATGACGGGTTTGGAGGGTTTGTCTCGATCATTAAACAGAAAAAAGTGGAAAGAAATGTTTTGCGGGAGAGACAACATCCACTCACCATTTATCTATCGGATCGTTTGGTTCATACTGCCTGATTCCGACGTATTGTCGCTCACCGATGTACCGTCCATCCATAAGCTGGAAGAGTTCATGGTATTTCTCTGGAAACGCTCTGTGCGCCTCTCTCATTGTTTTCACTGCTTCTTCCTTATCGTTCGTTTCGATGAGTAGAGTCAACTGGTTTTCGTAAACCCGAAATTCTTTTCTCGCCTCAAACAATGCGCCGTGGCAGTGCATTTGCCTCGCGTGTTCGAAGGAAGATGGAACGCCTAATTGTTTGCAAAATTTTCGGTGGCTCTCTTCAACTTCGGGATGCCTGCACGTTAACCTCGTTTCTTGGTTATAGCGTGTATTCCATCTACAATTGGAACATGTTTCTGCACTCATTTTCTCACCTTAGGGGAAAGCCCCCTCTTTTTGTAAGGTACCAAATCAGCCATAGAAAAAAGAGAGTTCACGTTGAATTGTAGTGCTCGTAGTAACGCTTGTCCACCTTCAAAAAGATCAGCGAACCTGCCTGTAAAATAACTTCCCGAGTCAATCTTAACGCGGTGCTTAGCAAAGTGAACACGTCGTGTTTCTCTCCAAGCTGTATCTCTGCCCTATGCAGGATTTCGCAAGCTAGAACGTTGGTTCCACAGATTTCTCCACGTTTTACAAGCTCGAAAGTTATTGCCTCAATCAAGTCGCGTTTTTGTTCGCTCGTTATCCACCTAACATACGGCTTGGATTCTGTCTTTGGTTTGGCCTTTTGGTTGAACACAAGTTTCACTCGAATTCTCCATCGATTCGCCCACATTCCCGCAAAGACGTTTACTTCTTCGTCAAATTCTTTTGTGCCAAGCACGTTTTCAATTTTCTGAGCGGCCAGCAGATTGCTTTCCTCTCCGATTAGGTTCCAATGATATTTCAACCAGTTGGTCAGATCCTGCGCTGCAATTTCGAGGACTTTACGGTCGGCACCTTGCCAATCCATAAGTAGGCAACGGCTTTCAAGTGCCCTTTGAAGTAGAATTTCAAGCTCGCCGGCGGCAAAAACTTGAAACATTTCTTTTTTTATTTCACTCATCGTTTTCATGCTCCTTTTTTCATAGATTAAACCTTCTGTCGCTTCGACCTGGATGGTTCAGTTCCACGTCATCATAACGAAGACTAAAAAAAAGGAAACTTACTCTCGAGCTACCTCGTGTATCACGTCGTAAACAGTTAAGACTTGATGCAGGCTTGCTTTTAAACAGTCAGTCCATAGAGGACACTTCTGACACTCTGCACTGTTGCCGTTGATCTTCTCGTGATCGCCGAAGCAATTTTCTTTTCCTAGAAGCTTCGCCTTTAACTGGGTTGGAAGTATCGACCAGTCCGGATGTAGCTCGGGATTTTCTATTTTTTCATTTTCCATTTTCGTTCACCCCTATTAGGGAACAACACCTATTTTTGGAGTAGGTTTCTCCATTTTTCGCCTCACACCGCTCCGTCAAGTCGGCCGTCTGCCTTTCGGCTTTCGGTTAAAAGCGGTTTGAGCTTTCGGTCTTGATCCAAATAAATTGGGGATAGTTCAATTCACTTTTTTTGCGTCGATAATTGAGACTTCGCCTGCGCGTTGTCGGTTCCAAAGCGCTAATTCTTGCGCTGTGTTGTCAACTGTTGTGTGTCTTGTTTTTCCGTTTTCCAAATATCTAATTTGAAGCTTCATTTTTTTCACCTTTTACAGGAAACTATCACTCACACCGTCAAGCCGAGTCCTCCACGAAAAGTGGCTTCAATTTGACTTGAAGGACGGTTTGGTGATTTCGACTCGGTCGAATTTGTACTTGTTGCTAGTCTTCCATGGTTTTGAACTCGTCGAGCAAAACCATCAAAGCTCCCTTTTTTAGGAATAGCGTGAGATGTGTTGGTTGGTTTTTGAAGTGTTTGGTAGTTTGGTTTTGTTTGGGGGTTTGGGAAGAGTTTTTTTGGATTTGTTGTTTTGAAGGGAGGGACGGTTACGTTGTTGGGGGTTTGATAGTGAGTTGTTTCTGGTTTTGTGAGAGGCTAAGGGAAGGTTGTTTTGTGGTTGGTTTTGTTTGGGGTTTGTAGTGAGGGGTTTGTTGGTCGAGGTGAGTTTAGTGGTTGCGTTGGGTTTTTTGGGTTGTTGTTTTTAGGAGTGATTGGTTGGTTGTTTTTGATCGGGGGTTTTGGGGTATTGTTTGGAGTTTATTTTTGGGGTTGCTAAGCAAGTTTTTTAGGGATTAAGGTTGAATTGTTTGGGGTTTGGAGGAGAGTTGTTTGGAGTTTTGTGGGGGGTTAGGGAAGGGTTGTTTTATGAGTAGTTTTTGATTTTGTTTGGGGGTTTGGTTGGAGGAGAAGTTTTGTTGTTTTGGGATGTGGGTGTCTGGTTTTTGGAGTTATGTTTTTGGGGTTAATTTTGGTTGAAAGAAAAGTTTTGTCTTGGTTATGTGGTGAATTTTTGGGTGGGGGTGGTTGAGGTTGGGTTTGTTATTTTGGGTTAAGGTTAGTGGTTGTTAGGGAATTGTTTTTGGGTCTCTAGAAGATTGTTAGGTTTGATTGTTAAGTTTCTTGTTGGTTGAAGTTTTTTTGGAGGGGTTAGTTTTGGTGGTTTTTGGTTAATTGTTTTTTATTATAGATTTTTGGGGAAAAAAGAAGAGATGATGGGAAAATGGGGTTATGATTAAAACATAAAGTAGTAGAAACGGAGATGTTTCCCAAGATTTCCCACGTTAAACGGGGATGGAAACATTGAAGACGGCATTGTCTTGATTGGGGGATATAGATTACACTGATAGTGTTAGATCACAAGGGTATTTAAAGTTTT
>Ga0315282_10000371_pt1 | contig 89975 bp, 87 predicted proteins | sample YL17G07_20_MG_FD_203693 | JGI IMG/M metagenome (GOLD analysis project Ga0315282, IMG submission 203693) | Sediment microbial communities from Yellowstone Lake, YNP, Wyoming, USA - YL17G07_20 | ecosystem: Environmental > Aquatic > Freshwater > Lake > Sediment | place: USA: Wyoming | collected...
CCTCCCGTGACAACCACGCCCTTACCCGCGAATCTTCCGTTCGACATGTAGGTCAACCGTCCATGAATATGCGATTTGATAGATAATGTTGCTGAGAGGCTGCTCTGCAGAAACCCTTGAAAAGCGATGTATTGGAAAGGGGTAAACGTCGGCACAGCATGGCTCCTCCTGGGAGTCAAGACGCTTGTCACGGAGCTGCCTTGACTCCAGGATGAGATGGTCTTGTGCCGTGGGATGGGAAGAAAGTGAACCAGCATAAACTGGTTCGCATTGTTCGCAGACAGAAGAGAGTCCTGAAGAGGGCTCGGTATCCTCTCAGGAGATCGAGTTTGCAAACAACCTGCACACGGACCACCAGCATGTGGTCCTGCTGGCGCTCTGCCACTTCAGGAAGTCGTACAGGGACTTCTGCGAGATCGTGGAAGTCTGCACCCTTCTCCTCGCGGAACTGGGCTTGAGGAGGGGTGCCTCACTGGACTACGCTGCACAAGTTCTCCAAGAGGGCTGAGACGAGGAGGCTGGAGCGCCTCCTCCTCGTGTTCCTGGAGGAGGCGAGGGTCAGAGTGCTCTATCTGCGGTCGACTCGACGGGGTTCAGCTCGACATCTGCGAGCGCTTACTATACCCGGGTGCTCGAGTCCAGAGGAGGCAGATTGGGAGGACACAGGCGTGGTGTCCTCACGCGTCGTTACTTGAAGCAGACGATTGCGATCGAGACGAGGAAGCAGCTCATCGTGGCGGTGAAGTTCAGGCGTGGTCCGTCTGGCGACTCGCCGGACTTCATCTGGACGCTGAAGAAGGTGCGAGCAGCCGAGCTTCCCGTGAAGCTGGTGGTGGCGGACAAGGGTTACGACGCGGAGAGGAACCACGAGTATGCCCAGGATGTCCTGGGTGCGAGGACGGCGATACCCGTCCGCGCAGCCTCGCGTCCGAAGATTAAGCTGAGGGGGAAGCGGAGGAGGAGACAGAGGAAGTGCTTTGACCAGAGTGGATACAACAGCCATCGCCCGAAGGTGGAGACGGTGTTCTCGGTCGAGAAGAGGAGGATGGGATCGATCGTGCTGGCTCGGAACACGAGCCAGCAGCACAAGGAACTGATCTTCCGGGCATTCTCATACAACTCGGGGAGGCTGGAGTCCCTCCTTTTGCACTTCACCGAGGATTTCTACACAGCATGGTTTACATAAGGTATTTATATTGGATGATATGGCCGCGGCTAACTAGCTACCCTCATAAGGGAGGAGGTCCTCGTGGACCGTCCTCCCTCCAGGTCCCCTCCTCGTGGTCGACAGGTTGGTCCACTTCTTCTCGACCCATGCGTTCACAAGGAGGAGGCTCGCGGCCACATAGAGAACCCGCAGCTTCGGGTCCCTCGTCGAGGTCCGTATCCGGCTGCTGGACAGCAGCCGATAGCTCGACTCGATCCCGAACCGGAGCCGGTATTCCTCCTGCATCCTGTCGAGCGGGGGATGATGTGGGCTGGTGGCATAGAGGTAGGTGATGGCCTTGTTCTTCCCCTGCCTGCCCTTGGAGTATGTCACGACGACATGGATTGGGAATGTCACTGTGGCCTTCGTCCTCGAGCTCCTCATCGTGTAGAGCGTCGTGTAGCTGATCCTGCCTTTGACGAGTGCGCGGGTGCCCTTCCTCTTCCCGCGCACTATCGCCGGCATGAGGAACTGGATGTTCCGCTTCCGGAGCAGCTTGATGACGTCGACCGTGAAGAACGCCCTGTCCAGGTAGAGGCACTTGAACTCGAGGTCCTGGTCCTTGACGAGGCGGATAACCTCGTCGAGGACATCCAGCTTCCCGTCCGAGTTCTTGACGAACGCTAGTGCGACTGTCACCCTCCTGCCCGAGAGGATCGTGTAGGCGGTGGCGTAGGCATGGAACCATGTCGTTCCATGCTTCGGCTTGCCCCTCACGACCTCGTCCTTCTTCCTCTTCGGCCTCCCGTGGTACGGGATGAGGGTGTAGTCGATGGCGATCTTGAGAGGCCGTTTCGGGAGCAGGCTGGCTGCCTGCTCCGCGAGCAGCCTGTTCACCCTCTTCAGCAGTGGCCTCAGCGTGAGAGCGCGCAGACGATAGCGCACCACGCCCTCGCTCGGAGCACGCTCGTGTTCCTGGCATATCCTGCTGGGAGAGGTCTCCCTGGATGCTGCCAGGGCGAGCACGCTGGCGATGTCCTTGGGGGAGTACTTGCCGTGGAATCTCTTCCCCAGCAGCCTGAGGATCCAGAACACGGCCACCTCGACGATCTCCTCGGCTGTGACCCTTCTCCGCGGGTCTCGAGGGGAAGAGTTATTTGCCTTGCATGCGCATGCTATCTTGGAGCCCATCCGGGCTCTGTCATCCCATCCTTGTGACATGCTTTCACAAACACTGGCACGGGAGGGATGACTCCTAATCCCTTCTGAAAACTCAACGTTGACAGGAGAAGCTGGCTACGTCAAAGGCCGACTTTACGAACTACTGAATCTAGCAAAGATGTCGCTCAAGCGACAGATATAGTCATCAGGAGACCTCTGTCCAGTAATTCTTACGGGTAGAATCCGGGCCAAAATCCCGGCGGGAGCACATTGCTTTTTGACGAAAGCGCCAGAATTCCTTCTGAGTTTGTACTGGGGGAAACCAAGGCTCCTCCTATACCATCACTTATTCGTTAAGCTCTCGGAACAATAGGGAGGATCATTCTTGAAGGGTGCTCTGAATCATGATAGATTGTCTGCTCTGCAATCCCGTGCTTCGAGCCCTTGCCGAATTCACCAGATATGTTGAGATTCCTATCATACCTATTGAAATCGCTGCTCGACACCTCCAGCCTGATCTTGTGTCCCACCTTCACGACATAACTAGACGCTGTCAAATCGATTTCGTGTTCAAGTGGCGTGCCTGGCGCACGGACGTGCCCTGCCTTAACAGACGATATCGAACTCAATCGCAGAGCTCCTTCCTGGATCATGTGCGCATAACCATCCGGGAAGACGTCCAACAACTTGGCCATGAAATCAGTCTCGTCCGAAGTCGATGATACATGAAGAACGAGTGAGATTCGACCCGTGATCTCCAGGTCGGAAAGGACCGCGGCAGATGTGTAGATCAGCACATCGGGCCTGAGCTCTGTCTGGCTTCTGTCCTTCATGAACTGGCCAAGATACCAAAGGTTCTCATCCACAGATTGTCGAACTGGGTTCCCTGGGTCATATGTGTAAGAGTCCGAGGGCTCCGACGAGGGAGGCTCCAATGACAACCTTCCATCGCCATCCATAGTGTTCGCTTTCCCCCCGCTGTGCAGGTAGTAGCTGGTCAGCTTCATTCTATCGGGAGGCCAAGCAACCTCTTCTCTCCAAACATTGTCACCAACAACAAAGAACTTAACGCGTTTTGTACTCTGGTAGCCATTGTCAACTCCTTTGAGCCAATAGTCAAAGAACCTGACCATTGCCTCAACCTCATAGTCAACCTTGCTCTTGCCTATCTCAAGATTGCCAATCCTCCCTGATTTCAACTGAGTCGAGCCATGGTCGTCAGGACCGATCAAGAGCCACTGGTTATTCCTCGCCACGCCCCCTGCCCGTGCAGTCGCCTCCCTCCAAGTCTCAATCGTTCCTTTCAGAAAGACGTCATACCATCCGCCCATGTGGAGCATCGGAATCGAGATCCTCTCAAGGCCATTGCTCAAGTTGATCCTGTCCCAGAAGGCGTCTCTACGAGGATGCTCGATGTAGTGTCTATAGTGCTTATCTTTCAGGCCGGCAGCCGCCCCCAGGGAGATCAGCGGGAGGTGCCAGTAGTCCAGAAGGAGATCGTTCTGGCTCCGCTTATGCTCCTCGCCAATAAGCCATCCGCCCATCGTCTGCAGACAGAATGGTCCACCTTTGTACATCCATACGCCATGGATGTCGGCAGCGGTCATTCCGGGAGCGGCACAGACCAGATTGGGATGACCCGAAACCGCTGTGGCCAGGGAAGTGTATCCCATGTATGAGAAGCCAGCGATGCCGATTCTGCCGTCACACCACGACTGCTTCGTGATCCAGTCGATGGTGTCATAACCGTCGTTCGTCTCATTGACGAATGGTTCCCAGATGCCTTCGGACTTGAACTTCCCTCTCACGTCCTGGGCTACATATGCGTAGCCGCGCCTTGCCCAGAACTTGCCTTTCACGGGCTCAGATGTGCTCCACTCCCTCTTGCCATACGGAAGCCTGGTCAGGATTGTCGGATATGTTGCTTCGCGCTTAGGGAGATATATGTCGGAGCATAGTCGGACCCCGTCGCGCATGGGAATCATGACATTCTTCAGAATCCTTACAGGCAGCTTCGGAGGATGTTCACTCACTGGCATCGATTGAAACGGCATGGTGAGGTATTTGTGCGACTTGCTGGACATCGATTGCCTTGCCCAACTTGCGCGTGCTTTCATTCTCGTGGTCCACGCCATTTGTCAGCACCCACATTACCCCGAATAGGGATGTCACAATAAAGGGCTTGTTCGAGCCGATAGTATTACCTGATATGGCATTGATTCGCGTTTGAAGAAGTTCGTCGGACTCTCTGCCGCGCCTGCAATGTCCCGTTTCTCGCAGCATTTGAGACGCAACTCGGCTGTAGTTAGCCTGGAACAGAAGTTCAGGTCCCAGCATATGGCAAGCCTTAATTACCTACGGCGCTTGTCCCCGCCAGAGACCTGGTGATTGTCTCAGGAGGCGAATGAAATGGCGTCGATCCGATTGAAATTCCTGGAGAAGGATGAGGAGGACCTCGTTCATGAGATGAGCCTGAAGAACCTGGAGGAGAACGGCGTCCTGGTCCACAGCGACGGCGTACTAGACATCATGGAAAAGGCGGGATCGATTGTCGATCACAAGAGGAGCATTGCCAGGATCCCTGAGAGCGTCGTCAGAGAGGCACTCAGTAAGGCGCCGAAGAGCATGATTCTTCGCGCCCGCGACCCAAAGCATGATCTGCACTTGCCGGTCGAGAGCGTTCCGTTCATCGCCACTAGCGGACTCGCAGTCTATACGCTAGACTTGGAGACAGGAAAGCGGAGGAACTCCACTAGAAAAGATATCGCCAATTTCGGTAAGCTCGCGGACGCGCTGAAAGGCATCGACTACTTCTGGACGACTCTCACGGCAACGGAGGTCCCTCAGGAAGCGCATTCGATCCACGAGCTCTGGACGGCGTTTCAGAATACTACAAAGCATGTTCAGGCCGTGTCTGTGATCAACGCAGCTGATGCGAGAACGCAGATTGAACTGGGCGCCTGCGTTGCCGGTGGCAAGGACCGGCTGAGGAGGAATCCAGTATTCTCGATGATCATCTGTCCCGTTGCTCCGTTGTCATTCGAGAAAGGAGCAGTTGAGGGTCATGTTGAGCTCGCAAGGGCTGGGATACCTGTCGTGTCGATGTCCATGTCCTTGTCAGGACTCTCCAGCCCTGTGACGATTGCAGGAACAATCACCAACGCGAACTCGGAGAACCTCGCAAGCCTCGTCATCACCCAGTCAGCATCTCCAGGTGCCCCGCATATCTACAGTTCAGAATCCGCGCCGATAGACATGACGACTGGCGGGATCAACTACTACTCCCCTGATTACCCGTTGATAAGCGCCGCCCTGGGACAGATGGCGAAGCGCTACCAACTGCCCTCGTTGGTCGGCAGCTGGGGCGCTGGTGGCGACCTTCCGGGAATGCCGAAGCAATTCTGGGAGATCTACGGCATTGCATTGACAACCCTCACCGGGACAGACCTTGCATCAGGCGCTGGCTCGATTGACTCCGCTAAGGGGGTCTCCGCGGAGCAGCTTGTGCTCGACTCGTGGCTCTGGGAGGACGTGAAACCCTTTGTAAAGAAATCAAGGATCGATGAAGAGACCATCGCATTGGACATCGTCAAGGCAGTTGGGCACGGCGGGACTTTCCTTACGAATCCTCATACCCAGCGGAACTTCATGAAAGAGATTTGGGTGCCGGACAGGGCGAGGAAGCCCTGGCAGAAATACCCGGCAGCCAAGATGTCTTCTGAGGCAAGAGAATTCGCAAAAAGGACCATCAAGGAGCACGAAGTCCCGAGATTGGACAAGACCATCACGAAGAACGGCGAGAGGATAATCCAGGACTTTGAAAAGAGCCTGGGCTCTTGAGGAACACATAGATCGAGGAGGGATGTCTCACGGAATCCAAAAGACAAGAAGGCAAGACCAAGGAGCGAAAACTAGATCCGGAGCTGATGGGACCTTGTGGTGTCTATTGTGGATACTGCCTCACGTACAAGTACAATAGGTGTGACGGTTGTGTCGCGATGTCGAAAAACGCGACGGAGAAGGGTGAGGTGTTCTGTCCGATATATGTCTGCTCTGCTGATCGCGCTCTCGAGAGGTGCGTGGACTGTGCTGAGTATCCGTGCAGAAAGTACGATTCAGGGAAGGACGGAATCTACGCCGATTCATTCATCAGCTGGATACGGAACGACATCAAGACCAAGGGCCCACGGGAATGATGGTATCAGAGCACCTGGCTCATCTCGCGCTCGATAAGCGAGAAGTCCTTGGTGTCCATCGTCGCCTCGTCGACAGGCACTAGCAGGAAACCCTTGTCGAGTATTATCTGTTCGTTAATAAGCTGGACGAACTTAAGCACGCTTTTGAAATCGTTTTGGGTGTTTAGATACTCGAGACCTTCGATGACTACTGCGCCCTTCTCGCCCTTGGCCAAGAAATCCTTGATTGAGGAGGCGAGGTGCACCAGGTTGTTTGGGGAGACGTACTCGGGCTCGTTCTGGGTTTCCGGAGTCGGGGACTTCTCGGTCTTCGTGAGCCAGAGCGCTTCTGCCTCGAACTTGTACTTTTGCTTGAGAACATCGGGATGGCTGCGAGAGATGCAAAGCCCTCTGCTTCCCTGGGTAAGAAGCGAGGCGAACAATGCGAAGCTCTTCTCCGGCCTTTCCTCCTTTATCACGTAGCTCCAGCCAGGGAGGAGCTGCACAGCCGCTAGCGGTGCCACGGGCTGGGCGATGTCTGGGAGTACCAGCTTCCTCCCCGTGGCCTTCTCCAGCTCATCGATCTTCTGCTGGACCCTCTGGAAAAGCATAGACTTCTTGGTCTTGGCCATTATCTGGAGCTCTCTGGAGGTGTACCCTTTGGTGGAGAGCTTGATAATCTCCTCCCAAGCCTCTTGGAGGCCCTCCTGGAAGCCCTTGATGAAACCCTTGGCGTAATCCTCTTCCTGAGCCATCTATCCCATCCACTAGCTAGTGACTGAGTTATGGCATGGCCAGACTAATAACCTTTTCTCGCCCGGACGCTCGACCAGTCCGACGGTCCGTGCGAAAAAGCCTATAACCTCTGCCAAGCATCGGTAGGAAGTCGAAATATGCCCATCACGAAGAAGAGGATGAGCCAGGTAAGGGTCAAAGCGAGGATCGCGTCGAAGGTTCGCGAGAAGGATCTTCTCGAGAAGGCCAAGATGATCATGGACGACCCCGAACTCATACTTCCCGACTGTCCCGAGGAGTGCGGCTCGTGCCCGTTCAAAAGGACCCGAAGACATCTCGACAGGATTTCCAAATGCAAGGACAACCCTCAGAAGCTAGCAAAACTGGCGAGAAGAGGTGACAAGCTCGCCCGCGCGCACGCGGCGACCGTTTGCCTGGTCCACGAGGAGAAAGCCCCCTATTTAGCGAGCGCTACATATCCTGGTGGGACCGTTACCTATGCGTTGAGGGGCAAGACAGACAAGGAGAAGCTCATAGGAGTTCAGCATTTTGACGATCCCAGATGGCGAGTTCTTAGCGTGCTCGACCTCGTGAAGAAGAAGGGTCTGCACATCTACTCCTGGGGAGACAACTACATCTGCACGGGCAGGGAAGCCTATCCGCCTGATGAATACGTGAAGGTAGCTGCGGCCTCGATAGGAGCGACGAAACTCGAAGGAGATACTTTCGTCTGCCCGAACAACCCCGCATCCATAAATCACATCGAATTCGACTGGCTGAGGGCAGGCAAGAAGATTTTGCTTTGCGAACAGTGCTCCGCCAAAGCCAAGAACAGCCTCTCGAAGCTCGGGGAGGGCATGGCGGTCCCGAATATCGCAAACGAGTTCGACATATCCCTCGTTCGCCCACTGAAGAAGGTCGCGGGCAAGATAGACTGCGAGGACATTCTCAACAAGCCAATCAGCAAAGAGCTCCTAGACAAGTACACCTCTGGTAAGATCGGGGATAAGGAGCTCTCCGAGAAGCACATGCAGGATGTTCTCTTGAGCCTCGAAGATGACCCGAGAAAGGTTTTCGTCAGGGGTTCGAAATGCTTCGGGGACGATCTTGACGCGTTCGTTGCGGACATGACCGGGGACGAGGACGAGGCGAAGAGCCTCAAGGGCATGCTCTCGCAGGTATCGCACCCAGTTGCCGTAGATGAGGGGGACTCGGTCAATCGCATCCTCTCGTCATACTGGTCCCTTTACGGGTCGAACGCCCTTGAAGCGGTGGTATCGAAGGATCTTGCGGAGAAGCATTACAAAGATGACGAGGAATCGAGGAAGTCCCCACTAAAGGTCATAGGACAGGCGCTGAGGGAGGCGGAGCATACTGAGGTGCACGCGCAAATCCCCAAATACGCAGGGCTCTCGAAATACGGTGTCTTTGTGGATTCGGTTGTTCGCGCCTACAAGACAAAGGGCTCAGAAGGCGCGAACCATGTTCTCGACGCGGACAAGTCCAACGATCACAGAAACCGAGCGACCGTGCACGCGTTCTATCTCGCTTTGGGCATTACAACAAAATCCTGGCGGTTCACCGAGGAGGAGAAGGAATTCGGGAAACACCTCGAGAAGTTCGCGAGGGAGCTTCTTGAGAGCGAGGGAAAGGAAGGGTATCACGACGCCTTTGCGACCTTCCTGAGAGAGGCTGGGAGCATCGAGGACCTCAAGAGGGTCTGACGATCCTGGCGTCTACGACGACATGGCTTATCCCTGGCGCATAGGATTTGATCTCTTTGAGCCTTAAGACATCCACCTCCCGGTCACCCGCGGCAGCCTTCAGTCTCTCGATAGGGCGATCTGGCAGAAGTTCGTTGGGACATGTCTCATGATAGTGAACGATTCCGCCATCCTTTAGGAGCCGGTACGCGGTCGGGAGGTACTCATGCGTCGTCTTGACATATCCCATAATCACGCGGTCAGCGATTGCGTTGCCCGGAAGATCCCTGTTGTCCCCGAGAACAGGTTCAATCTTGCTCCCCACATTGTTGAGCGAGATGTTCTGGTTGAGATATGAGTGAGCGACAGGATTCAGCTCGCAGGCGATGATCCTCCCAGGGTTCTGATAGACTGCGAGCGGGAGAGAGAAGTAGCCGATCCCGGCGAACATGTCCACGATCGTCTCGCGAGGGCATTCCAGCCCCGCCATCCTGAGCCTCTCCTCCTCGTTCCCAGAGGAGAACATGATTTTCTCGGCATCGAACTTGTACAGTATCCCATTCTCCTTGTGGATGGCGATCGTGTCATCGCCGTACAACCTACGAATCCTGGGTGTCCGGAGCTCCCCATCAATCCCTCCGATGTCTTCCAGTACAGACTTAGCTCCGAGAACGGTCGAGTAAGCTCTCCCGATTTCATCTCTGTATGGCCCGAGCTCTGGCGAGAGGCGTATGACCAGCACGTCTCCTAGCAGCTCCCACTTATCCGGCAGAAGAGGCTTCATGCTCTCGGGCAGCTCAGCGATCTTCCTGATGTCGTTGACAGGATCTGTCTTTGACTTCCTTGCAGGGAACTGCCTTTCGACAATCACCGCACCGAAGCTGGACAGCAATGGCTCATTTGGCTTGCCCAGGAGCGGAATGACAATGTACTCATCATCGTCGATGATCCCCAGCGTCTTGTCGACAAGCCCCAGCGAGGATAGCGCAGAGCGCATATCCTCACCGAGCGCGCGAATCACCCTGGCGCCGATCACGAAGGCTCAATACAGGGGCTGGATAATAACCCTTGGCCAGCCCTGGTAAGAGGACTACCGAAAACCATATAGTCAGCCCACAACTTCGGAATGAGACATGAGGTGTCATTGGACTGCGGTGATGCTTGCTACCGCTTTGATGCTGTCCATATCGCCCTTCGCCTCAGCGCAGGTCTCTGACCCTGGCGCGCCCGGTTACGCCAACAACATGCTCGGAGGATTTGTTACCCCGACGGTCGCACCTGGCATGGAGGTCCAGTTCTCATTCAACCTGTCCAATCCATACGACGATCCATCCGCTTGGATGATCAACCTGACTCTGACCGTGGGAATATACAGATATGTCACGCAGGATGAGACGAGAGATGTGAATGGCAGCTTCTCCCACGCCCCTCATTTCAGTGGGAACGGAACTGAGGTCGCAGTAGCGCTCAACCCGATCCAGCCTGGCTTAACTATCAGGATTAACCTGTCGATCCTCACGAGCACGCATACGCCGCACGGGTCGTACTTCTCCCAGAGCACTTACTTCGTCAGGTTCGGGCTCTCGTTCAGCTTTCCTGCGAACTCCAGCGTTGTCGCTCTGAAGTCAAGGGGTTTCTTCACTGACGACCAATGGAATGCGATGGTATCGTTCGAAGGGGGCCAAAGCATGGTCAACAGGACCTACATGAAATCGCTCGGCGTGGACGGGCTATTGCCAGACTCCTCTTTCGGGCTTAAGGCCCCCATCCCCCGCTGGCCGCTGGGGGTGATCCTGGGGGCGGCTGGCCTTCTTTCTTTCATGGCAGTCTACTACTACACGATGGAGAACCCTGGGACATTCCCGCGTCTAGAGAAGAGATTCTATTATCTGCGGGGAAAACTGAGCCAGCTTCGGAGTCAGCTTAAGAACCGAAGAGGAAAGTGAAGCTGGATAGTCGATGTCGCCGCGCTCTTCTAGGAGTGCACGAACCTCAGGATCGTCGAACATCCGCAGGGCCTTGTCGAGCTTCTTGTCGTTAAGCGCGAGGAACACCTTCCTGATTCTGAAAGCCCTGGCCAACTCCTTACCGAAGGCCTCCCTCCAGGCAGAGTCATAGCCCTTCAGAGAAACACCTTGTTCTGGAGAGAGCAGTTCGGAGACCGCGGCAGCACACAGCTCAGCCCCCTTGAGTCCCGTGAATATCCCCCCACCGGAGAGCGGCTTCGCGTGACACGCAGCGTCGCCCACCAGCGCGATTCTCTCGGACGCTGCGCTCTTCCCTGGTCCAATAGGAATCTTCCCAGAGGAGATCGATACCTTCTTGGCCTTCGAAAACTCAGCTCTGCCAAGGAGCTTCTTCAGATAGACCGCTGGCGGAACATCAGTGCCCCAGGTGCAGAGGCCCAGCCGTACGATGTCTCCCGCGGGGATGGACCACGCGAAGAAACCCGGTGCAGCCTCGTTACCGAAATAGAGGTCGACGGTGCCGCAGTCGTGATCGACATGCTTCAGGTCCACCTGAATCCCGGTAAGCATGTGTTTCGGAGGTGGTAGACCAGCTGCCCTCCGACAGAGCGACCGGTAGCCATCGGCGCCCACAACGACCTTTGCATGGACATCCGCGAGTCCAGAGCTCGTCCTGATCCTCCCTGAGACGCCATTCGACATCTCCGCAAGCGCGACAAGGCGTTCCCCGAGCAACGGCGTGGCGCCGGCATCCACGGCTCTATTGAAGAGCAGACGGTCGAACACCGCTCTATCTATCACACACGCGCGCGTACTCTTCGCCCTGAGATCCAATATGAACCCCAGTGGCGAGTGGATCCTTGCGCCAGTGACCTCACAGATCACGCTGCTGCTTGCGAAATCCGGGATCCCCCTGGGCGTCACGAGGCCAGCGCACTGCACAGGATGCCCTGGCGTGCTATGCTCCTCGAGGATGCTGACCTTGCGGTCCTTGGCCATGCATGCGGCTGCAGACGAGCCAGCAGGACCTCCTCCGACGACAAGCACGTCAGTGCGCATGCCGGCGGGAGTGAACTCGGCGGTATTTCAGGCTTGCCCAAAAGGGCACTTTCAACCTGTCAGGCGAAGCACCTATATCCCCCGAGAAACAAACCAATAGCCGTGAACAAGCAGGAGAATCAGTACGGACCACAATTAGACGGAACCAGAGACCTAGCAGACATCTTCGAGCTGGTCAAGATGGTCGTCAGGAAGACGACGGGTAGGGAGAGGTCAGGCCTCATGCTTGGCCTGGCAGATCTCGGGGGTGGTGTAGAAGGCTTCGTGGGAGCATTCTATCCGATAGCTACGAACACTATTGTCATGAACAGCCTGCCGCTGAAACGCATCAAGGAGACCGACCCAGCGCTGTACAAACCATATGTTTTTCATATCCTCCTACACGAGTACCTCCACACGTTGGGTGTCATTGACGAGGCCGCGACCAGGGCTAAAGCGTACGAGATCAGTGCAAAAGCATTCGGGAAAGAACACCCCGTCACGCAGATAGCGGCGGACCTGTCCAAGTTCATGCCGAAGCTGGTGTACCCGATCTACGGCTGGAGACCTCCTCAGGACTATGATCTCGAACTCGTCAAGGGCTTCGACAGATCAAGCACAGCGAGCTACATCAACTGAGCCTTGGCTCACTTCTTCGGAACCTTTTCCCAATCCTTCAAGAACTTCTCGATGCCCTCGTCTGTGAGGTTGTGCCTGATCATCTTCTTGAGGATGTCGTAGGGTATGGTCGCAACGTGGGCTCCGGCAAGCGCAGCTTCGGTGACGTGCAACGGATGCCTGATGCTCGCCGCGATGACCTGGGTCTTGAAGCCGTATATCCTGTAGATGCTGACGATGTCCCTGACGAGGTCCATGCCCGTGTGGCTTATGTCGTCGAGCCGGCCGACGAACGGGGAGACATAGGTCGCTCCGGCCTTTGCGGCCAACAGGGCCTGGTTTGGCGAGAACACAAGGGTCATGTTGGTCTTGATCCCCTCCTTAGAGAGGATCTTGACCGCCTTGAGCCCCTCCGAGGTCATCGGGATCTTGACAATCACGTTCTTGTGCATCTTCGAGAGCTTCCTCGCCTCCTTGACCATGCCCTCTGATTCCATCGAGACGGCTTCGGCGCTGATAGGCCCATCCACGACCTCGCATATCTCTTTGATCCTGGACTCGAAGTCGCACCCCTCCTTCGCCACCAGGCTCGGGTTGGTCGTGACCCCATCGAGTATCCCCCAGCTGTTGATCTCCTTGATCTGGTCAAGATTGGCAGTGTCCAGGAATATCTTCATCCGATCGACCTCACTTCTTCCTCTTCAAGACGTCATGCGCAGCTTCCACTATGTTCTCGACGGTTAGACCGTACTTCTCCATCAGCTCGTCACAGCCTCCAGACTCGCCGAACACGTCTGGGATACCCACGCGCTTCATGGGCACGTGGAAGTTCTCCACCAGGACCATCGCCACCGCACTTCCCATGCCCATCATGACGGAGTGTTCCTCTGCCGTAACGACTCCACCCGTCTCCCTCGCGGCCTTCACGATCGTCTTCTCGTCCAGTGGTTTGATAGTGTGCAGGTTGACGACCCTGGCATCCACATTGTGTTTAGCCAGCTCGTCCGCGGCCTCGAGGCACTTCGAGACCATGATGCCGCAGCCTATGAGCGTTATGTCCTTTCCATCCCTCATCACGGGAGCCTTGTTGACCTCGAACGGGGCGCTCGGATCTGTGAGACTTGGCACATCCGACCTGCCGATCCTCACATATGCCGGGCCCTTCAGCTTGGCGATCGTCTTGACGGCCTGGTAGGTCTCCGGCGCGTCCACTGGGACTATGACTGTCATGTTCGGGAGGACCCTCATCAGCGCGATGTCCTCGGTGATCTGGTGCGAGGCACCGTCCCCTCCAACAGTGATGCCCGCATGCGACAAGACTATCTTGATGTTCATCTTCGGGTACGCGATGGACTGCCTGACCTGGTCATAGCATCTACCAGTCCCGAAGACAGCGAATGTCGAAACGAAGACGGTCTTGCCCGACGCCGCAAGGCCAGCTGCCGTGTCCATCATGTTCTGTTCCGCGATTCCGCAGTTGAAGAATCTCTCCGGGAACGCAGCGGCGAAGTCCGCCGTCCTTGTGGAGCTCGACAGGTCCGCATCGAGAACAACGATGTCCCCTCTCTCCTTGCCCAGTTCCACGAGCGCGCGACCGTATTCCTTCCTCTGGCTCGCAGACTCCCACTTGGTCAAGGCCTGTCACCTCCGAGCTCCTTCATCGCCTGCTCGTACTCCTGCTTGTTCGGAGCCTTCCCGTGGAAGTGCAGCGAGCCCTCCATAAAGCTGACCCCTTTGCCCTTGATCGTATGACATATGATGGCCGTTGGCCTACCCTTGACGCCCTTGGCCTCGTTGGTGGCCTGGATGATCTCGCGCATGTTGTGCCCGTTGATCTCTATCACGTGCCATCCGAAGGCCTTCCACTTGTCCGCTAGCGGCTCGAGCGACATTATCTTCTCCGTCGGCCCGTCAAGCTGGAGCTTGTTCCTGTCGATGTAGACGGTGACATTGTCCAGCTTGTAATGTGACGCCAGCATCGCAGCCTCCCAGGTCTCCCCGACATCCATCTCACCGTCTCCGCAGAGAACGTAGATCCTGTGTAGCTTCCTGTCCAACTTTGCAGCCAGCGCCATGCCGTTCCCCGCAGCGAGCCCGTGCCCGAGCGAGCCCGTCGACATCTCGACCCCTGGCGTCTTATTCATGCACGGATGACCCTGAAGCCTGCTGCCCATCTTGCGGAGGGTGCAAAGCTCCTCGGCCTCGAAATACCCGGCCTCGGCGAGGACCGCATACAAAGCGGGCGCAGCGTGACCCTTGCTCAGCACGAACCTGTCCCTGTCCGGCCAGTCCGGGCGTTTGGGGTCGTGCTTCATGATGTGAAAGTAAAGTGCCGCGAGGATGTCCGCGGCGGACAGCGAGCCACCTGGATGCCCTGACCCAGCGTCGTAGATCATCTTGATGGAGTCCCTTCTGATGGTCTTGGCGACGGCCTCTAACTCGCCGATGAACTCTCCGTCGTACACTTCCAAGCTCGAGCCCTCTCTACCTGAAGCGTGGTGCGGTTCCAGGATATCTGTTGGACTGGCTTAAACTATTCGAATGCGCCCTGCAGTTCAGGCCTCCAGGACCCTAACCTTTCGCCCCTCGATCTTCAACTTCCCCTGAGCGAACAGCTGGATGGCCCTCGGATATAGCTTGTGCTCCTCCTTGAGGATGCGCTCTTGAAGGGACTCAGCGGTATCTCCCTCCAGCACAGGCACCGCCTTCTGGAGTATGATCTGCCCGCCATCAACGTCTAGTGTGACGAAGTGTATCGTGCACCCCGACACCTTGCATCCGTAATCCAGGACCGCCTGGTGGACGTGGAGCCCGTGCATCCCATCGCCGCCGAAGGACGGAAGCAGTGCAGGATGCGTGTTCATCATCCTGCCAGCGAACTTGTTGATCATCAGCGGCGTCAGAACCCTCAGATAGCCCGCAAGACAGACGAGATCGACCTGATGCTGCTCCAGACAGCCGATGATGTCGGCCTCATGCTGCTCCCTTGGAACGCTTTTGTGCGGGAACGCGAACGCAGGTATGCTGTGCTTCCTTGCGCGTTCCAGCGCCAACGCGTCTGGGATGTTGGAAACTACGACGACCACATCGCCGTCGATCTCCCCGCGCTCACACGAATCTATGATGGACTGGAGATTCGTCCCACCGCCCGAAGCCAAGACGCCTATTCTGATCCTCTTCATGGAATGCCAGCCGAGCGGTTCATGGCCCGTGCCGGGCCGTCACGAAACGGGAAAAACGAGACCAGCAGGAGTCGCTCAGCGGACATGCCAGCTCAGTCACCGCTCTCGATCCTCGGGGCGAGAAGGTATCTGACCTCGCCCTTGCCTCCTGCGATCTGGAACTCCATCTTGACTGGATAGTCATTGCCGAGGTGCATCGTGACCATGTTTCCGCCCGAGACCGATCTGAGCATGTTAGCGAAGTACTCCAATGGGAACAGGCTCCTGACGGTGCTCTCGGTCTCGAGCCCTCCCAAGTCCTTCTTTGCCTTTCTCCAGTTGACCTGGTCCATGTCGCCCTCGCAGCTCATCTCGAAGGCCTCAGGGCTCGCTATGAGCGCTATATGGTCGGAGACCGACTCGCTGGCCTTTATTCCCTGCACAAGGTCGTCGCCTTTGACTATGACCGTCGCTGGCAGGTTCAGGTTCGGCACCTTCGGGTCGCTCATGCCTGTCGTGTCTATCAGGCTCATCCTACGCGTCACGTCGCCAACAACGATGTTCAGTCTGCGCTTATCCTCGTCATGCTTGATGTCCACGATGTCGTCGGACCTCGCCAGTTTCAGGAACTGACTGAGTTTGTCGATGTCTATCCCGATCTCTGTATCGTCCGCCTTGAACTCCTCGAACGCGTCCTTGCCCAAGGTCAAGTCGACCATGGCAATGTGCGCTGGGTCGACCGCTCTCAGGGTAAGCCCGTTCGGGCCAACAGTGAACTTCGCCTCATCGACGAGTGTTGAGACGACGTTGACAACCTCTTTTAGGATTTCAGCTCTGGCCCTCGCCTGAAACATTAACCCCCCTTCCGTAACACCCATAACCAATCATTGTTTTAAAAAGATTATGCATGCATCCAGCACTAGTACTCGCGCCACGAGTGGCCGCATCTCACACATCTGAAGATCCTGGTCTCAGGCTCGTCCGCTGCACGTGTCTGTCGCAGGACCCAATATGCCTTGTTATGGCCGCAGGATGGGCATTCAACATCCGCCGTCGGAAGAGTCCCTGAAATCTCGCTCATGACTGGCGTTTCCCTGTCCCTCGCCTTGTGCTTGATGACTTGTTGAGATTCCTTCTTCACCTCTTGCTCCAGACCGCACTTCCTGCAGACCAGCTTCCCATCCTGAGGAAACAGAAGGCACTTACAATTCGGGCAAAACATCTGACTCCGCTCCGCGTGTGTGAGCTCGGATTCTCCTGCTGGGCACGCACGAAGCGGTGATAGGATAAAGAGTTTCTCGTCTCACCCAGGATTAAATCGAGTCCCAGTTGCGGGTGTTCCCATGACGCTCACGCTTATGTTTGTCCTCGTTGTGGCGAACCTCGCGATCTGCGGATACAGCGGCTGCAGCAGGCTCATCGCCTTCATCGAGCACAACTCGTGAAGCGGCTCTGCCCCACTCCCTGTCAATCTCTCTTCTCGCATGGTGGATAGACCTCACGTCTCCGGGTATGTATCCAGACCTGTCGTTCCGACCGTGATTGTGGTGGTGATGATAGCCCTGGAGATCTCGGTCGCGTCTGGGCAGCTCGTATCTTGGTTCGATCTGATCGGAAAAGCGCGACGCCGACGAATACTGCTGCTTGGCCCTTCTCTGGGAGCGTTGCCATGGATCTCCTCTCTGAGTGCGCATCCTCTGCTGATGCCTGGGAGCGGATCCTCCGCTCAGGGCCGAGTTCACTCCGGCTCGCTGCTGGGAAGGTGGCAACATCGGCCTCTCGTCATAGTCCTGCTCATCGTCGTACCGGAGGTCGACTGCGCGCGCCCACGAATCGTGGTGCCTCCTGCCAATCCTGGCGTTAGCCTGAACGACCGCGGGCTTCGGCTCATGCCTGCCCCATGGGAAGACGCTTCCGATCGTGTGCGCAAGGCCAGGACGCGCTGCGTATTGATATTGCGGCAGTTGGTACTGTTGAGCGTTGTCAGCGACAAGGACAGTCGTGCTCGACATGACTGCTCCCGAGCTGAACTCGATCTCACGCCTGTTCTGTTCCGCGAGAACGCCGCCAACATACGCGAATGCGACCGTGATCACATACATGTTGATGCCGTATGGACTCACACCAGCGAGTGCGTTGACAAATGAGTTCACGTATTCTGACGAGAACTGGATGTAGGGCGAGATAAGAGGTATCTGCGTGCTGAGAGCAGCAGATATCGCGGATGGCGCGATGGCGACCCCGAACATGTGAGACGGCAGGTAGCCCTCGGCGAAGGCAGTCATGACTGAATAAAGGCACACGACTGGAACTATCGCCGCTGCCACGCCCTTCCAAGGACCTCCGGCTCTCCTTCCGCCGACGTACCCTGCGATCATCTGTCCAAACATCGGCAGCCACCAGAGCATCAAGGAGAGTATGAGCGTGTACTTGGCCGCGCTCCAGAAGCTGTAGACCACGTTGCTCGACTTGAACCTCTTCCCTTCGTGATCTTGCTCGTAGGACGCCAGTCTGTATGGAGACCTCTTGCCCTCAGATTGCTCCCGAGTCTCTCGAGCATCCCGCCTGCCGATACCGAATACCAAGCCCATCCCTTCTGGTCCGACGATTGTCGGACGGATTAGGGTATGATGCTACATTGTATATATTTCTTTTGAGAGCCTGGACATTGCCCGAGTTTGTGTCTGACGAGAATGCCCATAGGGCATTCTCCTCTATTCATTCGTAGGAGAGCACCACGAGCGCGTGCGCCACTTGATTTGAGAGCAGAGAGTGCAGTGACTGACATTATGATATCAGGCCGAGGAAGTTTCTGAGCATTCAGAATCAGATTCGATAACCGAACTAGTCAACTTATATATTGCCGGGTTATTCTTCTATCTATTGTCGCGAGCCAACGGGCGAGTGTTGGCGACACGTCAGGCAGGGCAGAAAATGGCGAAGGTGCTTATCGTCGAGGACGCCCCGTTCATTAGAGAGATGATCCGAGACATTCTCGAGTCGCACGATCACGAAATCGTTGGCGAAGCCGCAAACGGACTTGAGGCAATAGAGAAGTACAAGGCGCTCAAGCCTGACGTCGTGCTCATGGACATCCTGATGCCCGGGATGGATGGGCTCTCCGCGATTATGAAGATCATCGAGCAGGATGCAAAGGCGAGGATCATCGTCGTCAGCGCCCTCGTCAAGGAGGCGCTCCGGAAGGAGGCCATGAGGGCGGGCGCGATCGATTTCGTGGCGAAGCCGTTCCAGGTTGAGAGGCTTTTGGAAGCTGTGCGCGCTGCGACGACCGCCTGAGGACCGAATCCAAGCGAACTTCGTTTCTCTATTGAAGCTGACTGGATCAGGGTGGGCACTAATGGTCGACATGGTTTGGCTCGCCAGTGTTGGTGCAGGCGCGATATGCTTCGGCGCGGGGATGCTGGGCTGGATGAAGAGCCCGGCCTCGAGGTCCGCGGGCATCTTCATGTTGGCGATGTCGTTCCTTTTCGTCGCATGCGTGACGGGCCCTCTCTATCCGCTCATAGACCAGGCGAACATAGACACCGCAGATACAATAGCTAAGGTGTTCGCGATCACGATCCTTCTCGCAGAGACTTTCCTGTGGCAGTTGGCAATCGTGTTCCCAGTGGAGAGAAAGATATCCTTCAGGCCCCCGAACCTTTGGGGCCTCGTGATGATTGCGGCCCCGGCGTCTGCAATCGTGCTTGGTGCCCTGGTCGAGCCGGACTTTTCAAGTTCCAGCAGCCTAGGATTGTCCAAACTGTCGATACAGATAATTGTCGGGGGAGCCGGCGCAACCATGGTGATGGCGATGCTCCTGGCTCTATCATCTTGGAGGAATGCCAACCTGGATCAAAGGCGCTCGGCCATGATATACCTGGTCGGCCTTTGGGCCTTGGCCATCAGCTGCATACCATATCTTCTGAAGGCTACCGGTGGACCCGAGAGCTCGCAACTCACCGGTTCGCTCGCAGCTTCGTCGATCACTGCAGGCGTCGCGATTGCTGGACTGATTTTTGCATACACGATAGTTCGCGGACATATGGCCATCGTCTCCCAGCCGATGCCGGAGGCAATGGCATCGAGCGCGAAGGCGTCATATCGTCTCCTGCATCGGCGCGTCTACCTCGTCGAGGAGGAGAAACCAACCTTCTCGTTCAAGTTGTTCGCCGACATCCTCAAGGGAAGATGCTACGATTGCGAGAACGACCAGAGTTTCCCTTGCGAGAGCATCGAGTGCAGCACATGCAAGCTCCCGTGTCCGTGCAGGGGATGCACTAAGTACAAGAGCAGGCCTCAGGGACTGATAATCACTAGGGCCTATCCGAAGGAGCTTCGCTCCAAGTTCTTCATCCAGACCACTCCCATCATCTGGCTCTCGTCCGTCGCGGGCAAGGACAACATGGACCCCGCAAAGCTGACCATGCTGACTGATTACCTGATCAACTTCATGGAGAAGTCTAACAACGCGGTTGTCCTCGTCGACGGGATAGAGTACCTTGTCACGAGCAACGACTTCACGCGTGTCTTGAAGGCAATCGACAGATGGACCGAGAGCGCGATGACCTCAACTTCAAGGCTCATCATGTCTATCGATCCCAGGGCGTTCGAGGAGAAGGAGACCGCACTCATGGAGAAGAGCAAAGAAGTGGTCAGGCCGGACGCCCCGAAGGCTTGGCAGGTAATCCCGGAGAAGATCTGAGCGCATAAATGGGAAATGGTCCCCACTCCCGGATTTGAACCGGGGGCCTGCTGATTTCAGCGACTGAGATCGGGCGTACCGATTTCCCAACTACAGTCAGCCGCTCTCAACCAGTCTGAGCTAAGTGGGGTTTCTCGAAGCCAGAAGTGCCGTCTGAGGCACCCTATTATGAACTCCGTATAAATCGTTTTTCGGTGGTCCATTTACCCCGTCAGAATGATTTTCGAAGGGTCTCGTGAAGAAAAAACGAAGTATTATATATTTCAAATGGATATTAGGAATTGTCCGACGCTAGTAAGGCAGAAGAGGTACAAGAGGCGTCGCGGGGAATCCGGCAAAAACGGCGGGGCGATCGTCAATGGAACCTGAGACGGACAAGATCACCATCCGCATCTCGAAGAGGCACCTTCGGGCGCTGGACTTCCTCGTTGAAATCGACGACTTCCCCTCCCGGTCTGAGGCGATAAGGGCCTCGATCAGGGACCTCATCTATGCCAGGCTGGAGTTGGTAGTGGACCGCATCAAGAAGTTCGAGCACGCGGAACAGACTCTTGCGGCCGTCAAAACATACGAAGAGAAGTACCTGAAGAAGTAGTCAGAACGGGATGGGATGCACTCTAACTACGACATTCAGCGACTCACCAATCAGGATTACCTCCCCCCTATTTTTTTATTTTTTGATGAGCCGGCAGGGGCATCTATAGACAGGCCGGATCAGCCGATGTAGCCGAGGTCCTCTCTCTTGGGCTCTGGCTGCGGCTCGGTCTCCCTCAGCCTCGATGTGATCTGGTCTATCTGTTGAGCCTTCGCTTCGAGCTCGGCGAAATCGACCTTGACATCGAGTATCTTTGCGAGGACTTCGAGCACCGCCTGAGCACCCTTGGGATCCACGAAGTAGCCTGAGGTCTCGCCCATCAAGCAGACCGAACGCATGTCATAGAGCTTGCCGAGGCCGAGCAGGAGGCCGCTGGCGCCCACGATGCCGCTTCCGGGCTCGCCCTTGGAGAAAGTGACGCCGTGCTTCTTCATCTCCTCGACTAGTTCCTCGTCGGTAGCCGCTCCAAGAACGCGAGGCTTCTCGATCATCCTTCCGAGTCCGTAGCCGCCGAGAGTGTATATCCTCTTCACACCGAACTCCTTGGCGACCTTGAGAATGCTGTCTGAGAGCTCGTACTGCCCATCGGGAGTAAGGCCCTGGTAATCCCCGACGACGATGATAAGGTCGTGCTTCGACTCCGGACGCTTCACATAGAACATCTCATTGTTGACCAGCTTGATGGTTCCGGAATCGTTGACGAGCACTTGAGGCGGGAAGAACTTCGAAATCAGCTCGATGAATTTGACCGCCTTGAGCTGGTCGACCAGATGCTCCGCTGCGAGCTTCCCGACATTGCCCACGCCCGGCAGGCCCTCGACTAGGATCGGGTCCTTCAGCTTCGGCTTCTCTTTGTAGACGACTACTATGTCTTCCATCTATACCTCCCCCTTGATCTCCTTCTTCAGCCTCCGCCTGTACTCTCCATACCTGTCGTCGGGCGAGTATTTCGCGGGCATCGCCATGATGGTTGCCCCTCCGCATTTAGGGCAGGTCTCTTTCATCGTGTAGCTTCTGCAGGCAGGGCACTTTCTGAGGAGAGTTCTCACTTCTCTTCCTTCCTCTTGAACGCGACAGTCCCGCCGGCCTTTTCGACCGCTGTCGAGATCCTCTTGACCGCGGACTTCATCTCATCCTCTGCTAGCTTGTAATCCTCAGCGGTGACTGTGATCCTGTATCTCGGAGCGCCCACATAGTGGAGGCTCACCCCGCCCTCCTCAGACTTCAATCCGAGAGCAAGGGCGGACTTGAGATGGTCCACGCCGTCAGGACCAGGGACGCTAGCCTCGACCGTGCCATCGATCATGACGGACGGTAGCTGGATGTTCTCCTTCGAGACCTCGAGAATCGCCCCGAGCCACTTCTTGTCCAGGCCGAGGTCCTTCAGAGCATTTGGATTTACCGCACCCTCTTCGAACGCGCTGTAGAGCGTCCCGAACTCCTTGACAAGCTTCTCGCCGACCTCGTCGTACGCGACGTCGAGTGTCTTCCCGATCTTGGTTCCGACTATCTCAAGGAGCTTCTCAGCCTTCTTCTCGTTCTTCCACTCCTGGATCTGCTCCCTCCGCTGGTGGTCGTTGACCTGTTTCAAAGAGAGGTCGATGTGCCCCTTCTCCGTGTCCACGCCGAGGACCTTGCAGACGATCTTCTGACCTTCACGCACATGGTCCCTGATGTACTTCACCCAGCCGGTGGCGACATCCCTCACGTGGATGAAGCCCTCCTTGCCGCCGTACTCGTCCAGCGATACGAATGCTCCAAAATTCTTAACGTTCTGCACAGTGCAGACAACGAGATCGCCGATATCGGGGAACTCAGCCTTGTGGGGCATTAATGGACCTCTCCGAGCACCTGCCCTCTGACCTGCCCCTTGCCTCCAGTCGGCTTGATCAGTGTGGCGCCACAGACGTTGCACTTGACCTGGGTCGCTGGCTTATCGAACGCCAGCTGCTCGTTCCCGCAATCCTGGCACTTGACAGTAATGAATCTTCCGCCGGGAACAGGTATGTCGCTCATGGTCTCAGGTCTCCTTGAGCTCGAATGTCTTCGAGCGGATACAGGTCCTCTGATGGGCCTTCTTGCAGACCTTGCACCTGTACCTGAGCGCGATCTTCGTCGTGGGCTTCTGCCTGCCCTCGTACTTCGGCCTTGGGAAGCCGCCATAGCCTGAGGTCGCCCGCCTGTATCTCCTCTGCCCCCACTTCAGCTCGCTCCTGGGCCTTGTCTTCACTCTCTCGACCTCGTGGTCGGTGTGCTTCTTGCACCTCGGACAATACTCTTTTCTGACCCTTGGCATCTTCATTCCAATCAGCGGCCCATGGGGCAGGAGACGAGTAAGCTGGAACTCATATTAAAGCATTGCCGAGCACGAGCAGGCTGCGCAGGAGAGGCTTTTGCATGTCACTGGCTGAGCGGTCAAGTCATTATCACGAATGCTATAATATCCTCCGCTTCGAATGGAAACTAATATATATGCGCTAATTAATAAATGGCTAGGCACATAATATGACGGAGAAGGGGCTCTCAAAGAAAGACGAGATGCTCGTCGAGCTTCTGATGAAGACTGGGCTCTCGAAGAACATCGCCAAGACCCTGGTCTATCTGAGGAAGAAAGAGGAGACCACATCCGTCGAGATCGAGAGCGCCACTAGCCTCCGACAGCCCGAGGTTTCTATCGCCATGCAGGAGCTCAGGAGGAGGAAGTGGGTTTCGAAGCGGGACATCAAGAAGGAGGGCAAGGGAAGGCCCGTGCACTCAAACAAACTCGCGACACCCTTCGACAAGATAATCGAGATGATTGAGGCCGAGGAGCGCAAGAAGATCGAGTCTATCGAGAACAACATCAAGCAGCTCAAGGAGATCTCGAAGTAGTCCTGGCCCTTAGAACGCTTTTGCTCTCAAGAATCTCAATGCCTCTCTTCGACGCGACGATTACTTTGTCAGCTAGGCCGACAAAAAGGCCGTTGTCGACGACGCCTGTGATACCGTTTATCTCCGCATCAAGTTTCCTCGGATTCTCGATCTTCGGGAACCTGCAATCTGCGATATAGTTGCCGTTGTCGCTGACGAACAGCTTGTCCCATTTCCTTCTCATCTGCACTGTGCAGCCCAACTTCTGCAACTTGTCGACCGTCGCCTCGTGGCCGAACTTGACTACCTCAACCGGCACGGGAGCCTTCCGCCCAAGGTAGTCCACGAGCTTGGAGTCTGTGATCACTATTATCTCCAGGTTAGAGGAGCATGCCACTATCTTCTCTCTTACAAGCGCTCCGCCGAGACCCTTGATCAGGTTGAGGTCTGAGTCCACCTCGTCCGCTCCGTCGATCGTGATGTCCACAGCAGGGCGGGCCCTCAAAACTCCCACGACAATGCCAGCCTCTTTCGCCAAAGTCTCCGATTCCTTGGAAGTCGGGATGCCGATGATTTTCATTCCCTGGCTGACCTTCTCTCCCAATAGCTTGATCGCGATGCTCGCTGTGGACCCGCTCCCGAGACCCACGACCATGTCGTCCTCAACGTACTTCACGGCCTCGGCAGCTGCTTTCTCTTTGAGATCCATTCGCTCACACCCTTCTGATCCCGAAGTTCTTGGAGATCAACTTGCACAGCCTGTCAACGACATAGTCATCAATCCTCTTTCCCTTCTCGGGCGATGCCTTTGATGTGTCCCCCGCAATGCCGGCTGGTATGTACGTCTCGGGATGAGGGAGGACCATGAACTCCGGAATGTCCCAACTGCCCTTCGGCCTGGACCTCTTCACAAGCTTTGGCCTGATGTTTAGGATCCGCGATGTCTCGATGTCCCCCCCGTGGCCGTCGTTCTCGGAAAACTCCTTGCCCCTAAGATCGTACGCTATGTCGTAGTCCGAGAGCACCATCACCTTCAACTTCTGATTCTGCTCGACGGCTCTCTGAGCACCTAGCCTGAGCGCCGCCATATGCCCGGAACCTGCATGGCCCGTCAATACAAGCACGTTGAAGATGCCGTTGCGAGCGAGCTCCGAAATCACATCGAACGAAAAGGATTGAATGGTCTCAAAGCTGAGCGAAATCGTCCCTGGAAAGCCCCTCGCGGTCCTGCATTCCCCGTATCTCAGCGGAGGCAAAACGATCGACTCGAAACGAGAGGCTATCCGCCGCACGACCTCCTCCGCCTGCATCGCATCTGTTCCCAGCGGGAGATGCTCGCCGTGCTCTTCCAGGGAACCGACGGGCAGGATCGCGAGCAACTTGTCTTTCTTCAGCTCTGCGAAATCCTTGCTGGTTATCTCATCAGCGAACCTGGGACCTCTTCTTGATCTCACCGACATGCTTCACCCCTCCCCTCTTGACCTTGTCCAGGTCGACATAGTCCGAGCCACATACCGGACACCTCAGGCTCGACAGGGATGCGTTCCCGAACATGGATCTGAGCTGCTTGTCGACCTCCTCGACTTTCTCCTTGGGAAGCGTCCGGTCGCACTTTGGACAGTAGTACACGTTTTCGGTGGATGGGCATGCCGATAGATAAACGCACCTTGCGCGGACACAATTAATAGCTGGCATAGCGATATCATCAGGCTAGTGCCAAACATGAGGGTCTCAGCGCTATTCTCGGGGGGAAAAGACTCGACATATGCAATCTACCTCGTCCAGCAGCAGGGCTGGGAGGTCGTTAGCCTCCTGACGGTGATACCCAAGGCGGCGGACTCGTACATGTTCCACTATCCGAACGTCGAGTGGACAAAGCTGCAGGCGGAATCACTGGGAATACCCATTCGGTTCAAGGAATCCAGCGGAGAGAAGGAGAAGGAGTTGGCAGATGTCGAGGAGCTGATGAGGGCGGAGGATGTCGACGGATTCGTCTGCGGGGCGATAGCCTCAGACTACCAATGGTCCCGGCTCAACGAGATCTGTCATAGGCTCGGCAAGCCCCTATATGCGCCGCTCTGGAGGAAGGACCAGGTCACGCTCCTGAACGACATGGTCAGCGCGGGGTTCAAGTTCATGATTTCGGGGGTCTTCGCGCACGGGTTCGACGAGACTTGGCTGGGGAAGATCATCACGCCGATGTCCATCAAGGAGCTAGAGAGGCTCAGGGACAAGTACAGGATCAGCCCCTCAGGCGAGGGAGGGGAGCTAGAGACGTTCGTCCTGGACGCTCCCAACTTCTCGAAGATGATCCATGTCCAAGAGGCGCATGCGTCATGGTCGAAGAATTCCGGCACATTCACTATCAAGAACGCTTCGCTGGAAGAGAAGAAGAGGAAAGAGTAGCAGCTGGGCGATTGCCTTCTGAGACACGCACCCGTGTTAGAATATACTGGCTCTTAGGCATCGGTGCACTTCGGGGCTTGTTTGCCACCATATGTCTTTCTGCGCTCCGTCCTCGCGGTTCCCTCAGGTATGAGGCAGAGCTTCCTGCCCGACAGCACGGCCGCGACGCCTTCCTTGCTCTCGACGTGCTCGTAGTCCTCGCACATCTTGCAGGAGGGCGGGCACTTGCTCATTCTGTCGCCCTCGACCTCCGGGAACTGGAATGTGCCGCCCTCATAGTTCCTCAGGATCCAGCGCTTGTCGGACATCGATATCAGGTACGTGGGTCCCACGGGGATCTTCCCGCCACCAGTAGGCGCATCGATGACGAACTGCGGGACCGCGAACCCTGATGTGTGACCTCTCATGGCCTCGATTATCTCGATGCCCTTCCCAAGCGATGTCCTGAAGTGCTCCAGCCCTTTCGCAATGTCGCACTGGTAGATGTAGTAGGGCCTGCACCTGATCCATGTGAGGTCCTGACAGAGCTTCTTCATGATGGTAGGGCAGTCGTTGACACCCTTGAGAAGTACCGTCTGATTTCCCACGGGTATACCCGCGTCTGCTAGCATCTCGACAGCACGCTTCGACTCAGGAGTTATCTCCTTCGGGTGGTTGAAGTGGGTGTTGAGCCAGATAGGGTGATACTTCCTCAGCATCTTGACCAGCTGCGGCGTGATCCTGTACGGGTTCACGACGGGCGTTCTTGTTCCGATCCTGACGATCTGGACGTGCTTGATCTTCCTGATCTCGCGTATTACCTTCTCCAGGAATTCATCAGATACGAGCAGGGCGTCGCCTCCGGAGAGCAGGACGTCCCTAACCTGGGGCGTGTCTCTCACATAGTCTATGCCTTCCTTGATCTCCTCCCAGCTCCTCTGGTGGTCCGTTGTGCCCACGATCCTTCGCCTGCAGCAGTGCCTACAGTACATGCTGCACTGATCTGTTAGCAGGAGCAGGACCCTGTCGGGGTATCTGTGGGTTAGACCCTCATGCGGTGAGTCGACGGTCTCGCCAACGGTATCCGTCATCTCGTCCTTCGTGAAATGGAGCTCCTGGGATGTTGGCACGCCCTGCATCCGGATAGGACAGTTCGGGTCGTCCGGGTCCATAAGGGATGCGTAGTACGGAGTGATCGCCATCCGAAGGTACTTCATGGAGTGCTTGATCTCGTCCCTCTCCGCATCGGACAGGTTGATGACCTGGGCGAGAGTGTCGGCATCGGTTATCCTGTTCTTGACCTGCCACTTCCAGTCCGTCCATTGCTTCACGCTGACGTTCTTGTAGAGGGGAATGTCCTTCCATCTTCTCATTGTCAGTCAGGCCCCTGTGCAGCCTCTCTAACAAAGGAGTATATGCTTCCCCTATTTAGAGTGCGTGGGGGACGAGACCCAGCAATGCAAATCCTGCCTTCGAGGAATATCGTGTGACCCGCCCACGAATGGTGATAAGGGTCACTCCCGACCTCGAATCAGGCCAGAAAGAATGACTATTCCCGGCGTCATACGCCTTGAGGCGAGGATGGTTCAGTTCCGTGAATGTCAAATTCCTTGTGACCCCCGTCGGGCTCATGATGGGCAACATCGAGTCTGCAAAGAGGCTCAGGAAGGCGCTTCAGGACCAAGGCCTCGACGTGACGGACGACCCGAAAGCAGAGGACTATGATATTCTGCATGTCCACACCCCAGTCCCCCTCAGGAACATTAGAGCTGTGAAGAGGGCGAAGAAAAGAGGGATACCGGTGGTGATGCATGCGCACACCACCGCAGAGGACTCAATGGGCACCTGGACGGGCAGCACGCTTCTATCCGGCATCACGGGCAGATATCTGACAATGTTCTACAATCTGGGGGACCTGGTTCTTGCGCCCAGTGAGTGGACGAAGGCGAGGCTTCAGAAGAGAGGTGTTGTCGCTCCGATAAAGGTGCTGAGCAACGGGGTTGACCTCGACAGGTTCAAGTTCGACTCTGAACGCAGAACCAGGTTCAGATCGAGGTACGGCATACCGGACGAATCCAAAGTTGTCTATGCGATAGGAGTCGTCTGCATCAAGAAGGGCATCGAGACATTCCCCTCTGTTGCAAGTGCGCTGCCTGACCTCAGATTCATCTGGGTCGGCAAGCGTTCGATGCTCTATCACCCGTTAAGGGTCAGGCGTGCCATGAGACACTGCCACGAGAATGTTGAGTTCATGGACGATGTTGAGGACATTCTTGATGCGCATTGCGGTGGTGACATGTTCTTCACGCCGTCTTTCGCAGAGAACCAGGGGATGGCGGTGATGGAGGCGATGGCGGTTGGTAGACCCGTAGTGGCGCGCAACCTGCCTGCCTACGAGGGCCTATTGACGAACGGCAAGAGCGGCCTGGTCTGCGCCACCACCGAGGAGTTCGTTTCGGCACTCAAGCGCCTGAGGGAGGACAATGACCTAGCTCGGGCAATCGCACATGAAGGGCGTGCGGCTCTTGAGAAACATGACATAAGGAATGTCGCCCGGGAGCTCATAGCAATCTATGACTCCCTCCTGCGAGGCTCAAAGGTAGTGAGTGAGGTAAGGGCATGAGCTTCCTAGGGGATGCATTCGCATCATTTGCCTCGTTTGGCCCGTGGGGGATGCTCGTTGGCTTGTTCGTCGTTGTCTTCTTCGATTCGATCGTGATCCCCGTCGGCCCTGAGCTGCTGGCGATCGCCATATATTCGACGAATCTGGATGTGGGCTGGGCAGCTCTCATCGTGGCGACAGTGACATCAGCGCAGGTCTCCGGTACCTCTTTGCTCTACCTGATCGGGAGAAATCCAAAGGTTCTGCCGAAATACATGAAGAGAATCATGATCAAATACAAGTCGTCCTTGGTGATCAACGATGAGAGAATCGTTTTCGTCAACTGCTTCGTACCGATCCTTCCGTTCCTCGGCGCATTCATTGCTGTCTCCAACTGGGACTACAAGAAATCCATGTTCCTGGTCGCGATTGGGGGCGCAGTCAAGTACTCGCTCTTCCTAACCCTCAGCAGGACCTTCCACTATCTATTCGTCCAGGGCATCGCGCAGAAGGTCTCACTGTTGACCGTCCTTGGGCTGCTCGTCATCAGCGGATTGTACGCGCTTCATAAGCGCAGAATGTTCGAGCGGGGCAAGAGCAACCAGCAGAAGGAGCCTGCAGGAAAGGACGCGCAATGACCAGTCAGACGCTAACATATTAACTACCTTGTAAGATTGAGGTTTCGATGGCGCGCATGAGATACCAGCCGATGGGCAAATACCTCGCCACTCTGAGATACGCCTATTCCAACTTCGTGGACAAGGAACAGGTTTACCCGTTCTATTGCTCGTTCAAAGTGGTACAGCGTTGCGACTCCAGGTGCGATTTCTGCAATGTCTGGAAGTATCCCATGCCCGACATGCCCACGGAGAAGGTCCTGAGAATCGTGGACAATGTCGCAAACTCAAGTGTCCTACTCCTAAGCATCGAGGGGGGCGAGCCCCTGATGCGCGAGGATATTGGCGAGATCCTGAGGTACATCCGCACCAAGCCCCTCTACCTGCTCTTCACGACGAGCGGGAAGCTGTTCGACAAGAGGCCGATGAAAGAGCACGCGAAGTACATCGATTTCCTGCATGTGAGCATCGATGAGGGGCACAAGAACCTCGAGTTTTTCGAGCGCCTACCAGAATTCGTGTCATGGGGTTCCATCGTCTGTGCGCAGATCGTGGTCATGCGAGAATACCTTAAGGATCTTGAAGAGAAGATACGCAAGTGCCACGCCGCGGGAGCGAAAGCCATTGTGATGCCAGCCTGCAATCTGCCTGACACCGAGGATTTCCTCCCTGACTTGGCCGGCTTCAGAAATGAAGTCTTCAGACTGAAGAAGAAGTACCCGCGCACGATAATCACGACCGACAAGTACCTTCGAACATTAGACGTACCCCACAGCTGCAACACCGCATCAGTGATCATAGACGCCGATGGATTCCTCCACTATCCCTGCAGGACGCTCATGGAGAAGAGCATAGATGTCTCGAAGGATTCGCTGGTGGAGTTCGTCGCGTCCAAGAAGGCGAGAGAATGTCGTCAGAGAATGGGCCTATGCGACAAGCAGTGCCATTGGTACCAGTACTTCGCCACGGATTCGTTTATGTCTCCGATAACTGGCCTGTCAGCGCTGTGGCCCTACATATCAGACATTCTCTGAGCTAGTCGAGCCGCGCCGTTCCCGTGATTATACCCACCGCATTCTCCACTGCGCGCTCAACTGGGTGCTGAAGCTTCGGGGGATTGAAAGCGAGAGCTGCTCCGAGCTGCGATGATATGCTCAGCTCCTGCTCGCGGACGCAATAGTAGCTCTTCTTGCTCATGTGATAAGACGAGAGATACTCTTGTTCGGTCTGTCCGGGTGTCGGGACAAGTAGACCCTTTCTCTGCAAGGCGCACAGATCCATAAGGGTTGAATACCCTGATCTGGCAACCACTATCTTCGCTCGGCTCATGAGAAGTTCCCGGTCGGGCTTCGTCAAGAGCCCCAGGATTCTGAGCTTGCCGCGCATGACAGGCTCGACGGACCTTCCCAGAGAGACGACCACGTTTCCCTGGAGATCGTCGAGTTGCGACAACACCAACTCCTCGAAAATGCTCCTTTGCGGCTCGAAGCCGGAAACCGATACGAAGACGTCGAGATCCTGAGGTACCGCACGACACGCGAAGTCGGAAAGCACTCCTATGTAATTCAAATCCTTTTCCTTTATGACCGAGAGCTCGTGAGCTAATCTTCCTGCAAGACCGTCCTCCCTGAAATCCGGGACGATCACGCCAGCGGAGCGGTCCAGGAACCAGCGGTTGAAGATCTCGCTTCCAGATTCTAGTCCTCTGAGGTACAGCGGGTTCATGAGTCTCAGCTGATGCGCCATGAAATAGCTCGGAACCCGCAAGGAGTAGAAGCCAAAGCGGTTGTCTGAGAAGATAGCATCGATTCTGCCCTCGCTGACAAGCCTCTCGACATAGCGGTGCTCCCGCTTCATGGAGAAGAAGTACCTCGGAACGCTGAGCAACGTGTCCAATGCTAGCCTGCGCGGGTTACGTGTGTCCGGTGGATGGTAGTCCGCCAGCTCCACCAAACGAACGCTGTCGCCCAACTCCTTTCGAAGCAGGGTCAATGCGGTTCCATACGAGACCACGATCACTTCATCGCCTTCACGGAGGAACCTGCGGATTATCGACAGGGAGCGAGTGGCGTGACCAAGACCCCATGAGCAGATGCCGAAAACGATTCTCATGCCCTACTCGCCCGACAATGAATGTCAAGGAGAATACAAAAGCCTTGCACCTGCTGAGGCAGCGGCTGACGCGAATGCCACTCGAGAGAGCGCCGGATGGAGTGAGAACCCGTTAAGATGAAGTGGGGTAGATCGGATTTGAACCGATGACCTCATGCTCCCAAAGCACGTATCATTCCAAGCTAGACCACTACCCCGTTTCGGTCTGGTCGTCGTACCGGATTATGCCGGGCCTCAATAAAAGGATTCGCCATGCTAGGGCAGAAGCTTTGGCAGTTCCTTGACGAACTTCTCGACCGCCAAGCCTCTGTGCGAGATCTTGTTCTTCTCCGAAATCTCGATCTGGGCGTAGGTCTTGGAATACCCCTTGGGAATGAAGACCGGGTCGTAGCCGAACCCCCCGCCTCCAACCTTTTCCCTGGATATCGAGCCCTCAGCGGCCGCCTTGGTCACGAAGGAGCTCATGCCTGGGGCGATGAAACCTATGCAGCACTCGAATCTAGCCGCCCTGTTCTGAGCATCCTTCATCAGCGCGAGGATGCCGTCGCATCCGATTGTCCTGAATACGTATGAAGAATACACTCCGGGGAAGCCGCCTAGGGCGTCTATGAAAAGGCCTGAATCGTCGATCATGAGCGCCCTGTTGAACCTAGCGAGGCACCACTGGAGCCCCGGCACAATCGTCTCCTCAAGCGTGTCCGCTTGGATCTCCGGGTAAGACGTCTTGATGTGCTCGAGCTCGTACCCGTGTTGAGCCATCTGTTGGGAGATCTCCTTGAATTTCCCGCTATTGCTCGTCACGAAGGCTATTCTTTTCGTGTGTATCTCCCCCTCTTCTCGATCTCCTTGACTTTCCTGAGGATCTCTTCGCCCTTCGCATATGTCCTGACGTAGGATCCCTTGACCACCTCGTAGAGCTCGCTACGGGCATGATGCGCGGAATGGAAGGCCTCCTCCAACAGGTGCATGTCAACTCCCTTGTCCTCCATCTCCGAGGTCTTCTGCCCCAGAGAGAAATCAATCAGGACTATCCTATCGCCATCCAGGAGCATGTTGCTGGTGGTGAGATCGCCATGGACGATATCGTTGGCGTGGAGCTTCGCTGCGATCTCGCCAATCATGGTGCATATTCGCCGCGCCTGGTCGTCCGGAAGGCTCAGCAATGCGTCCTTGACGCGCGTTCCTGGAATCTCCTCCATGACGATTCTGTTCTGGGGTATGTCCACGGAGTAGATGATTGGCACCGCTATCCCAGCTCTCCTCGCCTCCAGCATCAGCCGAACCTCGTTCTTTATCCTGAATGTCTGGAGCGACCTGTCCAGCTGCGGGTGGCGATAGCTCTTGACCACGCGTTGCTTGAGCACGACCTCGCGGCCCATCCAGATCGATGAGTCAAGTTTCGCCTCAGCGCCGATCCTGTGGACTGCCACGGAGGCGAGAAAGTGCTTCTTGATATTAATGGTGTCTCAGGGGAGAAATGCAGGCAAGCGAATCACATGCACCAGTAACGCTTATCACCGGCTACCCCAATCGCGGCTCGTGACCCGCGTCCCCATCGGCTCCCAGACATTGGACGACCTTCTCGAAGGCGGAATGGAAGGCGGAGCCATAACGCTGTTCTTCGGCGAGGCGGGGACGGGGAAGACCAACATCTGCCTTCAACTGGCAAGGAACGTTGCCTTGGATGGCAAGAAGGTCATCTACATAGACACCGAGGGAGTTTCGCTCGAACGGCTCAAGCAGATCGCTGGCGAACGTTTCGAGGACGTCATGAAGAACGTCCTGTTCTTCGAACCGCACACTTTCGAGGACCAGGAGAAGTTCGTCGAGAAGGCCGTGAAGTTGGCCGAGAGCTCAGTCGAGGTCGGGATCATAATACTCGATTCTGCCACGATTCACTATAGGCTCACTAGGAATGACGAGGAGAAGGGGACCAGAAAGTCCCTCAGCCCTCAGCTCGCGAAGCTCCTCGGGGTCGCGAGGGATAAGGACATACCGGTCGTCTTGACGTCTCAGGTCTACACGGATATCGAGAAGCACACGTTCGAGCCGCTGGGGGGGCATGTCCTTCTCCACAACGCCAAGGCGATAGTCAGGCTGGAGAAAGTGGCATCCAGCTCCAGGCGGGCAGTCATAGTCAAACACAGACATCTAGAAGAGGGCCGGAGAGCAGATTTCAAGTTGACGAAGACTGGCGTGCCCTAGGTCTTCCTTGTAACCATGTAGTCGGCGAACGATTTGAGCGCCTCTTTGTGCTCGGTCTCCTGTAGGACCGATAGCCTCTCCTTCGCCTTCGCCACCAGCTCTGCAGCCACTCTGACCGCGTGATCGACAGCACCGACCTCCTCGAGGATGTCCCGGGCCATGGCCAATTCCTTCATCTTGGCGTTCTTCTTGCCGAGGACCGAAAGAAAATCCTTCCTCTGCTGGCCCCTAAGATCCTCCAAAGCATTGACGACTATCAGGGTCTTCTTCCCGTTCCGGATGTCGTTGAGCACGGGCTTGCCGAAGGTCTCCTGGTCGGACCTGAGGTCGAGCACATCGTCCCATATCTGGAACCCGAGCCCAATAAGCCTTCCAAACTCGAACAGGGCTTCCTGCTGAGCCTCGCCACCTCCGCCGACGACAGCGCCCCCTTGGGCGGCGGCGGAGTAGAGCACCGCGGTCTTCCGCTCGATCATCTTGAGATACTCCTCGGTCGTCACAGACTTCCTTTTTTCAGAATCCATATCCATCTGCTGGCCCTCGGCAAGCAGCCGAACAGACCGAGCAAGTATCTCGACCAGCTTCACAGCTCTGGGACTGTCAACGTCTGAGTCGAGCACGATCTCGAACGCGCGCGCGAACATCGCATCGCCCGCGAGGATTGCCTCGGGAACACCCCACTGCGCGTGAACTGTCTTGATCCCCCTTCTGGTGTCGTCCTCGTCCATGATATCGTCATGGACGAGCGTGAAATTGTGGACCAATTCCAGAGCCGCCCCGAAGGGTATCGCGGCGCTAGGCTTCCCGCCAACAGATTCCGAAACGATCGTAGCAAGGAGAGGCCTGAGCCGTTTTCCTCCGGCTGCGGGGTAGTGTGCCATGGCGGCCTTCAGGCCCTTGTCTTCAATGACTTCCAAGGAGGCCATCAGGTAATTGTTTATCTCCTTGACCCTGGGCTTGTAGTCGTCTGGAAATCTCAAAGCGATCACTCCATCAGATGGTCCAGCCACTCCCTCGATCTGCCGATGATCATTGCCTTTGTCGCAGACAGCTCTTGGATGTTGCGAGCTCCGACGAGGAACATCGCGGCTCTCAGCTCGTCGATCAAGGTCTGGAGTTCGAGAGACAGCCTGTCCTTGCTCTGAAGCGCGGCTGGCAGGAGCCTTCCGGCAACGCCCGCCGAGCTCGCCCCTATGCTCAAAGCCCTCGCGATATCTAGCCCACTGCGGACACCGCCAGTCGCGATAAGGGGTAGGCCCACGCAGGACAGGACCACAGCAACGGGCGTAGGAATGCCCCAGTCCCAGAAGGTCTGGCCTATGTTTGCCCTGGTGGCATCACCCGCGGACTTCGCCCTGAAATATTCGACCGCCGAGAAACTGGTCCCGCCGAGACCGCCGACATCGATTCCTTTCACCTTCGCCTTCTTGACTTTGAGCGCAACATCTCTCGAAACCCCTGCGCCGGTTTCTTTTGCAATGACCGGAAGGGCGCTTGCGAATTTCTCAAGGGCCTTGAGTGCGCCTTTGGCCTTTGTGTCTCCCTCCGGCTGCACCACCTCCTGGAGATAGTTGAGATGTATCGCAAGCACATGGGCGTCGATCATGGCGATGGCTTCCTTGCCCTGGTCAATCTCGAGAGGCGGGCGAAGGCCCTGCTTGATCAGTTGCGGCACACCGAGGTTGCCGATCCTCAGAGGCACTTCGAACTCCTTGATGACTGAATATGTGTCCGCGAGATCCCTGTTCTCCAGAGCCGCCCTCTGGCTTCCAACGCCCATCCCCACACCGAACTGCTCAGCCACTGCGGCTAGGTTCTTGTTGATCTCTCTGGCCTTCCCGTAGCCTCCAGTCATCGCCGATATGATGATGGGCGCCTTCAGCTTGCGGCCGAAGAGCGTCAATGAGGTGTCTATCTCGTCGAGGTCGATTTCGGGAAGCGCGTTGTGCACGAGCTTGACATCGTCCCAGTAGATGTAGGGCGTGCTCAGGTCCTCCCTGGCGCATATCTCGACATGGTCGAACTTGCGCTTCTCTATCATCCTCTCAGCCCGCTCGCCCTCGCCTGACATTGAAATCCTACCTTGGAAGGACGGTCGTGGACACGACTGGTTTTCCACGCAACGCCTTCTCCAGCCTGCCTGGCTTATTGCCATTCACTATGATACACTTTTCGCAGTGCTCCGCAATCGCCAGCATCCTCTCCAGCTTTCCGAAGATGCTTCCGGTGACGTCAGCTGTGAGCACCTTGGACCTGCGGATCTTGCCAATAGTCTCGTGGTCCACGACTCTGAGAAGCCGAGCGTTCTTGTCGGCCTTTGGATCGTTATCGAAGACGCCGTCCACGTCGGCGCAGAAAACTGCTAGCTTGGGCTCGAACGACTTCGCCAGCTCGAGCATCATCAGGTCGCCTGAACATATCGAGAAGCCGAGCGCGAGGTCCGGGACGACGTCTCCGAAGGTCACGGGCACGAGTCCCAGGTCCAAGATGTCTTTGAACGGTCCAGCTCTGAAGGACTTCACGGCCCCCTTCTCGAAGACGCCCGCGGCGGCTGGTGGCACCGATACAGCGTTCAATCGATTGTCGATCAAGGCCTCGAGCACCCGAAGGTTCAGCTCCCGGACATCTCTCTGGACCACAGCCACCTGCTCCAGCTGGGATGTCTCAAAGAACCCCTCGTGCAATCTGTGCTTCTTCGCGAGAACATGCCCGAACGAACCCGCTCCATGAACAATCGCGAGCTCCCCTCTCGAGATGCGCATCTCCTTCGCGAGCCGGGAACAAGTGCCAGGCCTGAAGGTTCGCAGCTTCGCCTTGTCCGTGATCACGCTTCCCCCGAGCTTGACTAGGTTCATCGGTTCACCGCCCCCCAGCTGATCCAAATCGTCTCATGCCGATTAGCGTATGCCGTCATAAAACCGTCGAGCGAGCCATGGCTTATGCTGGACTCGTGAGCCTGGACCTAACGATTACCGGCCGCACAACTTACCTTTCCATGTATATCTCGATGGATGAGACGTTCGCGCTGTCGCCTTCCTGGCCCTTCAAGACCTCGGTCTCGATCTTGATATCCTTGTACGCCAGGCCCCTGACGAACCTATGCCTGACGATCTCCGCGACGTCCACGGCCCTGCTTATCGCACGTCCTCTAGCCTTGATGCAGATGTCCGAGCAGCCGTTGTTCAACTGAGATACGACTGCTAGGACGTAGTTCATTGTCGGCTTCTTTCCTATGTACACTGTGTTTTCATCGGGCATTATTGCTCCTTCGAACCCCCGCCCACGGTCCAATCTATGCCCATTGTTCGCTATATATTACTATTCGTTAGTTCGACAAACACCGAAGGGGCAAACCGGATAAATCACGGGTCACGAAATGCTTCTACAATGGCAGCTCCTGAGTTCGGCCCAAGAAGCATCTATTCAGAAAACGATCTCGAAATCAGAGGTGCAGAGATATGGCTTCCAAGAAAATGGTCCTTGTGGGCACGCATGCTGGCGAGGATCCAGATAGGGCGACGATACCATTTGTGATGGCGAATGCAGCTCTAGCTTCCGAGACCGATGCAGTTGTGATACTGCAGTCCGTCGGGGTCATGCTAGCGGTGAAGGATCAGGCGAGATTCATACACGCCGAGGGCTTCCCGCCGCTTCAGGATCTGATGAATACCTATGTGGAAATGGGAGGGAAGATCCTGGTCTGCGCGCCGTGTCTCAAGGCGAGGAACATCACTGAGGCTGACCTGATCCCTGGTGCGAAGATTATCGCCGCAGCCACGGTGATCGCTGAATCGGCCTCGGCCGACTCTTCCCTCGTCTACTAACCTTGAAATAAAGGCCAGTTGTTCCGACTCGTACGATGAACAAACTCGAGAGCAAGCTCAGCAGGCTAAGAACCATAGTCCGTTCGCTGAGTGGCGTTGCAGTGGCCTTCTCAGGCGGGACTGACTCGACACTCGTTGCGAAGATAGCCGCTGATGAGCTTGGAGATCGAGCAGTCGCAATCACAATCACGTCCCCCATGTATCCCAGAAGCGAGCTCAGGAATGCAAGAGCCGTTGCGAAGAAGATCGGGATAAAGCACGTGGTGCTCGATCTGGACCCGCTCCGGGAACGGAGGTTCGTCAGCAACCCGCCAAATAGATGCTATTTGTGCAAGCGAGGAGACATGAAAGCCATCTGGAGAGTCGCGCATGAGAACAGCCTCCGAGCGGTAGTAGATGGGACAAATGCAGATGACCGATTGGATTACAGGCCTGGGTCCAAGGCAAAGCAGGAGCTAGGCGTGCGAAGCCCGCTGGCGGAGGCCGGCCTGACGAAGTCGGAGATCCGAAGGATCTCAGAGTTGTTGGAGCTCCCCACGTCGAAGAAAAGCTCTAGCCCATGCCTGGCCTCAAGGGTGCCCTATGGCGAGAAGATCACCAGAGTCAAGCTAGAGAGGATCGAAAAAGCAGAGGACTTCCTGCGCTCGAAGGGCTTCGAGAATGTCAGGGTCCGGGCACATGGCAATATTGCCCGGATCGAGGTCGATAGAAGGTATATCCCGGAACTCACGTCTGGCAAAGCAAGCAAAGCGATTGCGGACAGACTAAGAACCCTTGGGTTCAGCTATGTCACAGTTGACCTGGAGGGCTATCGGACCGGGAGCCTGAACGAGGTGCTGAGAAGATGACTCCGAAGAAGATCGAGAAAATACTCGTTGACCTGAGCTCTGGCAAGATGACGGTCGCCGAGGCGTTGGAGAGGCTGAGAACATTCCCCTATGAGGACCTGAGCTTCGCCAAGCTCGACCACCACCGTGAGCTGAGGAAGGGGATACCCGAGGCGATCTACACTCCCGGGAAAACGGACGAACAGATCATCAAGATCGCGGAGAAGACCCTCCAGAGAAATGGCGAGGCTGTCTTCACGAGGATGCCCAAGTCAACTTTCTCGAAGCTGAAGAAGAGGTTCGGAAAGGACGTCCGATGGTTCGATGAGGCCAAGATTGCAACCGTGGGAGTCGAAGATAGACAGAGGCGCGGTCGCGTTCTCGTTGTCACCGCAGGGACCTCGGACATACCAGTCGCTGAGGAAGCAGCGGTCACGTGCGAGCTCATGGGGTGCGAGGTGGACAGGCTGTACGACGTAGGCGTCGCTGGGATACACAGGCTGACTTCGAACATGAAACAATTCGACGCAGCAGACGTGATCGTTGTCCTCGCTGGCATGGAAGGAGCGCTTCCAAGCGTCGTTGCTGGCATGACCAGCAAACCCGTGATTGCTGTGCCAACTAGCGTCGGCTACGGAGCTAGCTTCAGTGGCATCGCTGCACTTCTTGGCATGCTCTCGAGCTGCTCCAGCGGAATTGGCGTGGTCAACATAGACAACGGTTTCGGAGCTGGCGCCCTAGCTGCCATTATTGTGAACAACAAGTGGCGAGAATCAAGACACTAGGATAGCTTCGCCCCGCACTTCCTGCAGAATTCGTCCGGGCCCTTCGGCTTGTACCCGCAGTTCGGGCACACGACCTCCTTCTGCACTTTCGCGCCACATATCCCGCAGAAGGCATCTCCGGGCTCGAGGGGCTCGCCACAGGCATTACATCTGTCCTTGGCGAACGGCTCATCTGCCTCCTCAACCTCTGTCTCTTCCGGAGGGGCGGTCTTCAGCCTGATCGACTCCTTGGAGGCCTCGGTGCTGATTTCCTTGCGTGCCTTGACCGACAGCGACAGCGCCTTCGGGTAGTTGCCCGCATCGAACTCTGCCTGGGCGTCCTCCAGGATCCCTTCTGCCTTCGACACATCCTTTCCGCTCGATGCGGCCTTGTGGATTTCCGCCTTCGCAGTTCCCAGCTCGAACTTGGCGCTCAGGAACTCGGGACCCCTTGTAGACGTGAGTTTCGTGCCGGAGTATGTGTCCCCAGAATCCTCGGTATCACCTTCGGCCACGATCTTCTTCGCGACCTCCTCGAGGCGCTCTCTGTCCGAGGTCTCGGTGTCCTCCTCCTTGGCCCCTGTAGGGGCCAATCTCCGGAACTTCGTCATCTCACCTCGCGCGCGCTCGCAAAAATCCATGGCGCGCGCGTAGTCCCCCTTGAGCATCGCCTCTTTGGCCCTATCCACTAATGCCCGCGGCTCGCGGACGTTCGTGCCCTGCCTTTCAAGGACGTTCAGCACAGACCTGCACGTCAGGATCGCATTGTACGCCTCATCCTTCTTGAGGCTCTGAGCCCTGGATTCCTTGGACTTGTTCCTCATGATTCTCAACTCAAAGAATAAGACGAATGCCATAATGACCACCAGGATCGCGATCAGAATCAGCTTGTCACTATCAGTAAGAGCCAAGGGGGCCAGCTCCTTGTCAATGAGCTATCTGGGCTGATATAAACTCTTCCTCAAGAATACCAAAGGGCCGGAAAAATGAAAGCAGAGAGTGGCTGACGGCTTTCCGCGACCGTAGCGGGTTCAAGCGATGCGGTTCACCCTGTACCCGAAGGTACCTGGCTAGCGCATCTAGCCGCTATAGCCGAGAGGCCGCAAGGGCCTTAGGCTTCCCGAGGGCTCGCGCACCTCAGTACCGCAGAGAACGTAGGCGGGCTTAACTTCTGGGTTCGGAAAGAGACCAGGTGTGGCCCCGCCACTATGGCCGTCAAACCTCTCTGTGGGGACGACTAAACACGATGTCGTATTTAAGCCTTGTTGAAGCGCCTGGCCCGGCGAGCGAACGAATCTATGCACGCGCCCATGGCGAAGAACCTCCAGAATAGTAGAAACAATCTCCTTGACTACGTGATGGCCCATCGACGTGCGAGCGTGGCATGAAGAAGATATCAACCGTCACCTTCGACCTCTGGGATACGCTAATCAAAGAGGCCCCTGGGAATTCAGAGAAGGTCGCGCAGCTTCGGATCGAACGAATTGCTACTGTTCTCGAATCAGGGGGACATCCGCACACAACGGACGATGTTACAGAGGCGTACGAGAAGCTTGGGGCGTTCCTCGAGATGACGTGGGGGAAGTCACGCGACATGCCGGTGAGGGAACAGGTCTTGTTCATGCTCAACTGCATGGAGTGTCGACTAGCAGGAGCGCTCACGACGGATGAGTTCTCTGCAATCGAGAACGCCTACGCAAACAGCATCCTTGACTTTCCTCCTGGGCTCCTGCCAAACGCAAAGGAGGCCGTTCTGGCAATCAAGGACGGAGGGTACAGGCTTGGTTTGATTTCGAATACGGGGAAGACGCCCGGTTCTACTCTTAGGATCGTCATGAAGAACCTGGGCATCCTCGGATGCTTCGATGTCACGACTTTCTCGAACGAGATTCTTGTGAGGAAGCCTGCGAAGGGAATGTTCAAGGTGACCCTCGAGCAGCTCAAGGTGTTGCCAAAATCGGCGGTACACATAGGAGACGACCCGCAAAAGGACGTCGAGGCAGCCAAGAGGGTAGGAATGCACGCCATCCAGGCGCTGTCCCCCGAGACACTTCGATCCCCGGACGCTGATGGGCACGTCTCAAGACTCGAGGGCCTCATCCACGCCGTCGAGCGGCTCTAGCAAAGCTTATTGTCCGCAGCCAATCTATCCTCAGTGGAAATGGCACCTGACGCGATGGGGCATGCATATCTGGACTATCTTGAGGGCAGGTCGCCAATCTTGACTATCGAACGCAGCGACGGATACCTCGATTGGGACAACATGGAGTCCTACTTCTGCGACTACTCCGAGTTCCCTGAGTGCGAGAAGAAGGCGCTCGAGTACGCAAAGGGGCGGGTTCTGGATATCGGCTCGGGCGCCGGCAGGGTCGCGCTCTACCTCCAGAAAAGGAGCATGAACGTCACCGCCATAGACCTGTCTGAGCTAGCACTGGACGTCGCGAGGGCCAGAGGGGTGAAGAACCTCGTTGCGATGTCCGCATGCAACCTGGAGTTCGAGGACAACAGCTTCGACACAGCGGTCGCCTTCGGAAACAACTTCGGGCTCTGCGGAAGTCCCGAGGGTGTCGTCAGCATGCTCGTGAGGCTCAGAAGCATTCTCGCGGATGAGGGGGTAATCCTTGCGGAAACGGTCGATCCTTTGAAGACGGACAAGGAAGACCATCTCATGTACCACGAGCTCAACCGGAAGCAGGGCAAGTCTCCTGGCCAAATCAGGTTAAGGCTGAAGTACAGAGGCCTGGCCACGAACTGGTGGGACCTTCTGCTCGTCACTCCCGAAGAGATGACGATTCTGTGTGACAAATCAGGCTGGAAGATAAAGGAAATCTTCCAGGAGGGCGGCAAGAGCCCGGTCTACACGGCGGTCCTGGCCAAGGCCTAGGCAGCTGCGATGGAAATCAGCAGCGCGATAAATGTGCCAATCGCTATCGAAAAGAAATTGTTGCCGAGCTTGCCAATCCTGCCATCTCGTTCCAGAGTCGCGCCGATCACGCTATCGACCTGACATCCAAGAAAACCACAAAGCATGGGGACGAACACGGTCAGAGGGCCGGACAGGAGGCTTCTATCGAACCCCGCGAACACGATATAGGCCACGGCCGATGTGTACGCAGCAGCTACGAACGCAATCAGCTGGCCGGTCAATGACACGCCACCGTCGGTCCCTCGCTTGACCCTTTTGAATGTGGTGATCATGAACACCCTAGGGTCTACGATGCCTATCTCGCTCGCTGCTGTGTCCGAGGCCGCGACTGCGATCGCGGAGACGAACAAGTAGCTCGCGATGTCCTTCGGGAAGAGGTTGCCGTTCGTGACGCCTTGAATGTCCAGGGCAGCAGTCACGAAGCTCGCGAAGGCGATGATGGTCGGTATCGCCCCATTCGCTGCGACATTCCTCCACGTGCGCTCCCCCTTTCTTCCCTCTTGGAACCCCTCGGATTTCTTCCACTCGAACCTGTACCTCGTTGCGCCGAAGCTGGTGATAAGGAATACAAGTAGGAGCACGAGCCAGAGGACGTTCCCGCACAGGCCTATTATCATGCCAACCGCGAACGCTGCGACTGAGCCCGACAGCTCGAATATCCGGCGCTTGTAGGATGCGGCGGCCATAGCGACGCAAAACGCAGTCACGCTAACGGCCGTCAGGAGGTCCGGAAGAGGCAGTGCCAAGGAATCACCTATGTGTTCTCCCTGCCTCTGCCAATGCGAAGCAGGGGCGACTTTGAGTAGATTCTCTTGACGTTGTCGTTAAGTCCTCTGAACTTCTCGAGGTCCCCGTCCCAATCTATGAGGTGAAACTCGAACTTCTCTTCTATCTCGTCGACAATCCGCTTCATCTTGGAGACGACCTTTCTGGAGGCCTTGCCGTGCAATATGACCGCGAGGAAAAGGTACTTCCCCTTCTCTATGAGAATGGATTTCTCTCCGAAATCCAGCTTCCTGAGGGTGAACGAGGTCTCGTCCTTGAAGGAGTCCTTGACGAAATCCTGGATCGCAACGAACATGCCGCTCAGGACCTGGTCGTCCATCCCTGGCTTGAGCCTCCTGGTGCTGTGGGCGAGCATCCGGCCATCGTTGTAAACGACGAAGGTCTCATCAACCGCGATGTTCACCTCCCTCAGGAAGTACGCGCCTGTTCCCACGGCTGCGAGGATCGCGAGCCCGAGCATGTAGGGCCATGCGACGTCTATGAACCTGAGCTTGACCTGGACGGAGTATGTCTGGCTATGCGCGGAGTTCCCCGCGAGGTCCATGGCATAGATGTAGTACTCGATCTCGCCGGACCGCATCGGGACCTCGACGAGCCTATAGTACACGCCCCCTCCCGCGCCATCCATAGGCATCGCTGAGTAGTCCGAATCACCTGGGAACTTCACGTACAGCATGACTTTGCTCGGGTCAACATGCGGTTCTGAGATGTTGGTCGAGATGTTGAGCTTCTTGCCTCCGTAGACCGAAGTCGCGGAAGTTGTGATCGTGAAGGTCGGGACCATGTCATCGATGTAGATGACAACTCCTGTCTTGAACGCGATGTTCCCGTCCTTGTCCTCTGCCCGAACATCTATCGAGTAGTTGCCGTCCAGCCATCCGGTCGTGTTGATCGCATACAGCGTGACGAAATCGACATACGCCCCACCATTAATGCGGTACTTGACCGATACCAATGGGCGGGCGTCATCGTCAACAAGGAACTTGATGTTCGTCCCAGACCGAACTACCCGGTCACCTGTAGGATAGTCCAGCGTCAGTGTTGGCTCGATCATGAGCAGCGTCGTTCGAAGGACGAGATTGTTCCCGTCATCGTCCGTGACCGTGATGTTCGCGTCGTAGTTCCTCGTCGGGGAGTACGTGTGCACCATCGGATTCGAGGGAGGGGCGGTGATAAGCTCGCGCGCTCCATCGCCGAACTCCCAAAGGGTGTTGGAGATGTCCGGATATGCGATCGCCAGGGCAGTCGCGTCGAAAGTGATCCTCGAGGTCTGATTCGGGTCTGATCGAAGCACTTCGACATAGTCAGAGAAGCTGCCAGACGGGGGCGTGTCCACGATTTCGATGGAAACAATCTGGATCGCAGAGGATCCGTCACTATCCGTCGCCCTCACCTTCGCTGTGAAGTTGCCGGACGAGTTGTAGCTACAGTGCGTATAGTTCTGAGTTGTCAGCTGATTGGAAACGAACTGCCCGCCAGGAGCATCGAAATCCCATTCGTAGCTCACGACGGGGTCGTAGCTCGTGATGACAGCGGAGAAATCTACGCGCTCGAACTCCCTGTACCAATTGACCGGTGTGCGATGGGGCAGCGTGATGAGCACTATGGACGGAGGTATCTCTTGGACGGTGAACGAGAGGTCGAAGATGTCGGTGTCGCCATCGGGTTCCGTGACTTGGAGCGACATCACATAGTCGCCGTTGCCAAGGACAAACTCCGTGCCAGCCATAGCCGCCCCGTTCGCCTGAGGATCGTAGGGATAGCTGACGGGCGTCCCATTGGCATAGGTCAGGTTCCAGAGCCAATCCTGGATTCCGTCCCATGTGACGACCGTTTCCTGGAAGGTGAACGCTATGCCTTCCATCGGGTCGGGCGTGGACAACGAGAAGGACGAGGTCGGGCCGATATCCAGGACTTCGATGTTGATCGCGCTTGTATTCCAGTCCCCGTCGATGTCCGTGACCCTGACCGCGACTGTGTAGACCTGAGATGTCCCAGAGGCTCTGAACGAATGGTGAGTGTAGTTCGATGTCCCGGTTTCCTCATCCGTCAGGAAGGAGATGCCGTTGTACGAATAGTCCCATTCGTAGAGCACAATCGAATCCACGGGACCGTTGTGCCAGGGGTCCACAGCCACAGAGATGTTCACGTCGTCGCCCTCGGACACCACGTCAGGCGCAGAGAGCTGCAGTTCTGGGTTCGTCACGCTGACATAGAACGACTTCGACACGTTGGCGACAGAGCCGTCAGAGTCGTGAACTGTCAGCGTCACATCATGGACTCCGTCATCGAACTCCATGGTCAGGGCCCGGACCAGCCCGGTCGAGACCGTGACACTGTCGACCATCCAATCGTAGTCCACGACAGGGTCGTAGGAAACTGTGGTGTCGTTGAGGATGACCGTCTCACCTTCCCTAGGGTTCAGGGGAATCCAGGTGAAGTCAACATGAGGTATCGAATCGGAGACATTGACATCAGCCTGGTCGGTGTCGGTCATGCCAAATGGATCTCTCACGGTCATAGTCGCGGCGTAGTTCCCGATATCAGCATAGGCGTGAACCGGGTGGGAGTCCTTGATCCATCCGGTGGGGGACGTTCCATCCCCGAAGTCCCAATCGAACTCAATGAAGGGAAGCTCGGATATCCCAGTCGTCACCGAGCCGTTGAACCTCAACAAGTCGCCTTGCATGGTCGTGTATGGCCCTCCTGCGTGGGCTATCGGAGCGAAGTTCGCCTGCTTGAAAACGGAGATCGAATGTGACGATGAGTCGCTGACCAGGAGTTCCGCCTTGTTATCTTGTGTCGCATCTCCGATGAGAGCCCAGGTGGGTCTTCCGCCGCAGACGAAGGTCATGGAGGGGTTTGTTGGGAGCACGCCGGAGTCCTGTTTGTAGAGGAACAACAAGTCCGCGGAGCCGAATATCGCGAGGATATCGGAGAAACCATCATCGGTGGCATCGATGACTGAGGCGAAGATCGGCGTCTCAGGAAATGTCAAGAGCACCGAGGGGTGAGGGGCGGTCTCGAAGTTGACCTGGTCGAACAGGTAGAGGCTTGGGTCGGATGGCCGCATCGCCGCGATGTCAGTTCTGCCATCACCTGTTAGATCGCCGCTCCAGATCTTGTCGAAGTCAAGGCCGGCACTAGCCTGGAGAATCATGCTGAAGGGCAATGCGAGCGGGGCGTCCGATTCATCCTGAAGCAGGATGCCGACCCTCCTGCTGGGAAGCGTGATGGCCACATCTGCCTTTGAGTCGCGGTTGAAATCCCCTACTGCCAGATCCGAAGACGAGCCGGACGCACCAACGGGGATGTCGGTGCGGGAGTCGTAGGCTGATCCGAGTCCGTCGTTGTAGAACACTTCGAGATCACCGACACCTGCGGCCACCGCCAGGTCAACACACCCGTCATCGTTGAAGTCCCCGAACTCGAAATCATGGACAGTGCCAGCGCATTCGAGGGCTTTGGAAGTGAAGAAGCTCGGTTCTGAAGAGTTCCAGGAGGAGATCGTCATGTCAGAGAGCAGGCTGCTCGAGGTTACAACTTCACACGCACCGTCATCATTGACATCCTTCACGGCCAGCTTGGTGGGCTTGTATCCCAAGGGTACAACCTGCCAGTCACCAGCACAGTCCAGCATGAACGCGAAGGAGTTCAGAGCGGGGACGAGAAGGACTAGGTCGTTCGTCAGGTCGCCATTGATGTCGCCCAGATCGAAAGATGATGCCTCATATGTCGAGTTAGTCCAAATGGTTAGATTGCTGTTGGAGAAACCGTTCGAATGGCTTCTAGAATATAAACCTATTGAAGAGCCGGAGAAGTCAGACCTCGCGCTCGCGATGGCAATCTCGTTTCCAGCGGCTTCATCAAGCTGGCCGATTAGGGCACCCCTGGGGCCATCGCCGGTAGGAAAGATGAAATTCGGAACAGATTTCCAAATAGGCGAGGTCGGGTTTTGATAGAATCCCGCGGCCTGGCTGCTCTGCCGGCCCAGAACCAGGATATCGTCTCTGCCGTCGTTGTTCATCTGTCCAGCTACAACGCAACTCGGTAGAAACTCGAGGGATCTGTTGTAGAGTTCTGTCTCCGATATCTGCCCAAGATCCTGGAAGTAGAAATGCAGAGCCGATGGGAAATCGGTGGCAACAACAATGTCATTGAAACTATCTGAATCAAGCTTGCCCTGAGCCAAAGCGGTGGGGCTACCGTCCACGCTTAGAACTCTACTCGGGGGCATTCCAAGCGACAGCGGTTGGTGGAAGATCATGGCGTTGTGGTCGTAGCGATTTGACACTGCGATGTCAAGGAGGGCGTCTCCGTTGAAATCGCCAGCAACAATACCGTTTGCACCCTTGCCGGCTCCAATTTGAAATCCAATTGAGTATCTCGGACCGAGCTTGATCTCCACGAACCCCGATTGATTCGAGGGATCGGATCCAGCGTAGACGATTGCAATGTCTGGAGCCATATCTCCATTGAAATCTCCCATCGCCATTCCGGTCGAATTCTCGTAGAGGGTCCTAGAAATGAACTCAGAGTATCCGGTTCCATCCGCAGAGATATTGAAAAGCTTGAGATAGTCGATGTCAGAGGGGGCGTTCCTCCGTTCAAGGACTGCTATCTGGGGAGAGCCCGTCGAAAAAGCGTCCACCACTCCTGCGGCAATCGGATTGCGTTCGAGCGATATGTTAAGTGATGGAATGCTGGGGAATGTACCGTCAGGGAGCCTGTAGAATATTGATATCTCCTTTGCCTGGGAAACTGCGACAATCAAGTCGGTCCGCCCATCTCCGTTTACATCTGCGAGATCGGAGTCAGTAGAGCCTCCACTGAGCATTAGCGCACGAGATATCTGTGGATACTCATTGACTGAAAGGGAGGTGTTGATACCGCCTGGGAAATTCAGGGTTTCTGGCGACGGCCCTGAATCATCTCCGGTTGGGCCGTAGGCAGTGGTGGAGACAACCCTGCTTCCTTGGCTAGATGTCATAGACGGGAGGAGCATCGAGGTGACACAAAGGAACGCTATGGTCACAGCTAATGGGTAGCGCAAGTGATTCCCATCCCGTTGTACTGACAGTGGTCTTACTTTTATATGATGTTTTCGGGAAAAATGACTCTGCCAGTTGCTTAGGAGTTCTGTCCAAGGATTAAATAGCGTCATTAGCTTAGGGCGAAGGGATGAACGGCTCAATAAAGATAGGGAGGGTATTCGGCATCCCGATCTATCTTCACATCACATTCCTGCTCATCCTTCCGCTCTTCGTCTGGGTCTTCTCTGATAGCCCCGGCAGGATGCTCGGGATGGCACTCGGCTTCGGCGACCTACCGGCTGACACCCTAACGAGGTATGTCTTTGGCACCATCGCGGCGATCCTCTTCTTCGCGACGATACTGGCGCACGAACTTGCGCACTCATACCTTGCGAAGAGGTATGGCGTCCGGATCAAGAGCATCACACTGATGCTCTTCGGCGGAGTCGCCTCGATGGAGGAGATCCCCAAACAGCCAGGCCAGGAGCTCAAGATGGCCTTCGCTGGCCCGCTGACAAGCCTCGTCATAGGCGTCTTCTCCTATGCTATGATGCTAATCCTCGAGTCCTTCGCGCCCGGGACCGTTCTTTGGGAGGGAGTGACCATCATATTCGGGCTTATGGCGCTCTACAATGTCCTACTGGCGGGCTTCAATATGATCCCCGCGTTCCCGATGGACGGAGGCAGAGTCCTCAGATCGTACTACAGCTCCAGGATGTCCCATCTGGAGGCCACAAGGAGGGCCGCCAAAATCGGGCGGTACATGGCAATCGTGATGGGCGTCTTTGGTCTGATCACGTTCAACGTCTGGCTGATACTGATCGCATTCTTCGTCTATGTCGGCGCTTCTGAAGAAGAGCAATCGACAGTAATGACGGACAGCCTGGAGGGGAAGTTGGTAGGCCAGCTGATGACAAGAGATGTCCAGGTCGTGCACCCAAGGATGTCGGTCCAGCAGCTGCTCGATATCATGCTCGCGACGAAACACATGGGATTCCCGGTCGTGGATAATGGCCTGGTCGGGATCGTTACTCTCTCAGATACACACAGGGTTCAGAGGGAACACCTGCCGTTCGTGAGGGTGGACCAGATAATGACAAGGCAGGTCGTCTGGGTGCCTCCAGAGCTGGAGGCCGCCAAGGCTCTCAGAATAATGGCTGAGAGGGGCATAAACAGGCTAGTGGTGCTCGACCAGGGCAGGCTGGTGGGCATCATCACGAAAAAGGATTTCATGAGGGTTGTGGAGCTGATGTCCGCCAGGAGCAGCCAGACTGCCAGATGGGGGTACGTGCAGCAACAGCAGCCTCCGAGCCCACCCCCGCCAACGATCTAACCTACAAGCTGCTTTCTTCTGAACAGGAGGACGCTAACGGCAATCGCGATCGCTGCCCATAGCGCCATCACGAGGGCGGAAGTTGCCGGGTCGGGATAGAAGTTGTTGATATTGAATCCGCCGGGAAAGCTCTGGCTCCAGTCGGTCGGGTAGGGATCGATGAGTATGTACGTTATCACACCGGCGGAGAACAGCAAAGAAGCTGTCAGCTTCACCCCAGTGAACATCGCAATTCCATCGATTATGTTGAAGATCATGAAGAACAAGAAGAACGTCAGAACCGTTGCCCCGGTTGTCCCCTTGAGGATCGCGCTTATCAGGTACGCTACAGCCATAGCTGCCAACATATACTCAAATGCGAAGGCCAGAGATGCAACGAAGTCAGCGTCAATGCCTCTGGCCTGGAAGAGGGACGTGATCCCGACGCCTGCATAGTATAGGCCTATTACGATGCCGCCCGCGGTCATGCTCGCAGAGAACTTCCCGAGGTAAAGGACCTCGCGCTTCATCGGGTTAGGGAATATCAGGTACCCAGTCCTGTTCTGGAACTCGCTTACAAGGGCATCGGCTCCGAAGAATGTGGCGCTTATCACGACGAGTATACCCGCAAAAGACAGGAATGAGGAGGCGAAGCTCTGAGGTGAGGTGTACCATTCATACGTGGCTGTGACCGCCTCGTCCGTGAGGTTCTGCATGAAGAATAGGACGTATACGCCCTGGCCCTGGTAGGTGATCCTTGAGATGGTCCAGTTGACCCCGTTGTCCGAGGGGTATTCTGTCCCGTTGACGCGTATCTGGAGCGTGCTTGTGTCAATCTGGCTCCTGCTTAGCAGGCCCGCCGAAGCTGGATGCGGGCCGACCCATCCTGGAGGCAGGATCTGATCGACTGATATAAGCCCGACCGGCTCGTCCCGGTCGGTGCCACTGTATGGTTGGCCGAGGGCCGGCGGGAGCACATATATCAAGGCAAGAACGAGGAAGGCTATGCCGACCGATGCGAGCAGTCTTTTCGACCTCAGGTACTTGAGCAGCTCGTATCGCCAGACGATCGGTATCTGGGTCATGTCAGAGGGCGTATTGTGCTGTGCTTTCATCCCGTCCGCCACTGCCATCACCTCGACTCCTTGACCAGGTCCATGTACATCATCTCGAGGGGGAGTCCAACTGGGCTGAACCCGGTGACTCTCGCGCCCAGTCCCTGGATTGCCAGCAGAAGGTCCGCACGGTCCTCGAAGGGGCCTTCATAGGTTACCACAAAGGTGCGGCCGTTGACAACGTCCAGCGCCCTGACGCCCTTCATCTCTCTGACCTTGCCGACCATGAAGTCCGAGAAATCGGCCGACGCGGTGACCTCGATCTTGTCGATCTTGGTGAGACTCTTAAGGTTGTCAATCGTGTCGTAGACCAGGAGCTTCCCCTTGTCTATCAACGCAGCGCTGTCGCAGGTCTCCTGGACCTCGACCAAGAGGTGGGAGCTCATGAAGATCGTGTAGTTCTTCTTCTTGAGGCTCTTGATGATCTCCCGGACCTCGACCATACCTCTCGGGTCAAGCCCGGTCGTGGGTTCATCGAAGATCAGCACGTCCGGCTCGTGGAGCAATGCCTGAGCGACCGCCAGCCTCTGCTTCATGCCCTTGGAGAACTTGCCTATTCTTGTGGAGCGCCACTCCTCGAGCTTGACCTCCTGGAGCACTTGGTTGCTTCTCTCCTTGATCTCGTTCGCGTGCATGCCTCGGATTCGGCCCAGATACGCCAGAGTCTCAATCGGGTTAAGATAAGGATAGAATTCAGGTGTCTCGACGACAGCACCGACATGGGCGAGTGCCTTCTTGGGATGGGTGAGAACGTCGACCTCGTTCAGCATGGCCCTGCCGCTGGTTGCGCTTATGAGGTTTGTGAGAATCTTGATCGTGGTCGTCTTTCCAGCGCCGTTCGGCCCGAGGAAACCTACGGTCTTGCCCCTTGGCACCTTGAGCGAAAGGTTGTCAACAGCCTTTATCGGCCCGAAGGATTTCGTGAGATTCTGGACTTCAATCATCAGCATCCACCTACTGACACTCTGCCAACGAATCCCGATGGCATATTTAAGGAAGACTGAGGAAAACCTGATGAGGTTTACGACTTAAGTCTATCGCCCGAGCGCGGAGAAAAGCTCCCGGGCCACGAGCTCCGCCTCTTCCTTGCTCTTGATTGGGTGCATCAGCAGACGACCATGAGGATATATCGTTATCTCCAAGCCCTTCTTGACGACCAGCATCACCCGCGGGTTCGACAGTATCTCGTAGCCCTTGTTTACCAGGGCCCTTTCGCATTCCTCAAGGTCGAGAGATATCTTGCGCTTCGGCACCGCCTCGTAGGCGTCGTACTTGCAGGGCTTGATCGCCAGGAACTCCAGCAGGGTCACCTCGTCCTGCCGATGATCTTGTCAAGGAGTCTGTCGACTTCCACCTTGAGCTCCTTGAGAGTGCCGTCATTGTTAACCATGTAGTCCGCCAGGGCTATCGCCTCGCCGAGACCCCAGTCGAGCTCGCGCCTGTCCCTAGCATCGAACTCCGATGCCTTCGCTGGCGAGTCTGGCCTGGCCCTCGCCTTGAGCCTATCGAATCGTACCTTGGGGGATGTGTGAATGGCGACGACTTTGAGATCGTCGCCGAAGGCATGCTTGAAGGCTCGGATCTCGTCTGGTCCTCGGGTGCCGTCGATGACAACGAGGTCTCCACCGACAAAGGGGATGGTCCTCTTCGCCCAGATGTCCATCCCGTATCTCTTCCTCTCTTCGTTCGCGAGGTTGCCCACGCTGGTATCAGAGCTGTCGAGCCCGAACTCCTTCGCCTTCTCCCTGACGATGTCGCCCATGCGCACGACCTTGGCGCCTCTGGCCTGACAGCAGATGAGGAATTCCTCCTTTCCCGAGCCGGGCATGCCCGTCGTGACGAGTATCTTCAACCGATGCACCCGCAGAGTAGATATGCAGAGCTGTCAAAAACCTTTGCGGGCAAGTAGGATTGGAAATCAGCCCTTCAGGGGCACGCCAATAGCGAGCTCGGCACACTCTGACACAACTTCAATACTGAAGCCAGCCTTCGCCCAGTACCTAGGACAGAGTCCGAGGCCCAGGCATTTCGCATACAGCTGTACGTCCCCGAAAGATTGCGCGAACCCTCCCCTGAGGGCGTCCAGACCTACTCTCGGGACAGCATGAGCCGAGCCAAGGAGTTTTTCGATCGACGAAGCAGATGCGTTCCCGACGGACCTCATGGATTCAGCAAGTACGGACACTGGCTCTGCCCCCGCTCTGGCACATTTGATCAATATATCAGTCGCCTCTCTAGCGCTCATGCCCGACCCAAACGCCTTGTGAAGGGCCGGGATGTCATAATGGAGATACCCAGGCTCCTTGTGGGAGTGTTCCATGACTCTTGGATCCTCATGTATTTTCAGAAATGATCTGCATGGAAATGGACATCCGAAGCAAGCGATCGGCCTGTGAAGGAGCCCCTTGAAATCCTCGCGAGCGAAGGCGGCGTCATAGGATTCGATTCCAAGGCTTCGGCCCATTCGGGCAATCTGCTCCGCCTGTATCCGAAGGCAGGCCTTGAGATGGCCCTCGGGATCTGATAATTCGAACTCTCCCATGCCCCTGAAGGCAATGGCCATCAGGTTCCTTCTGCCGAGCTCCGAGGCCAGCCCCGACTTGTCCTCTCCCCCCCAGTAATCGACCACGAACTGCGAGGCATCGAATCCTGCGTCTCCCCATGGACCGACCGACAGAACCTGTATCCTCTTGTCGCCCTGGCTGTCTCGTATCTTGTCTGTCCTTCCCCACGAGTCGAGGCCCTTGAACTCGGGAGCCCTGACGAACTCGAGCATGCCATCACGTGCCCATAGATAGCCAGGCTCGCTCGCCCTCCCCTTGACAACGAGGAAGTCGAAGCCCGAGAGCTTGAACTCCACACCCGCATGGCCGAGCAGAGGGGCGATGCGCTTCCCATTGTCCTTGGGTGGTCCGATGACGAAACCTGCACACGCTGCAGGCACCAGGCTGGCAGTCAAAATGCCTGAGCCTAGGACGAAGCCTTCCCCGCCAATGTCCAACAGGAGCTTCTCGGCGATGGATACAGCGTCGCCGCTCAGAAGTGATTCTTCATTGATCTCCAGCTCGGAGATCTCAACAGAGGTGAGGTCAACCACGCCCGCACGTCCATTGGCCATGTACATCTCAGTCCACCACCGTGATGCACTTGGTCGGGCAGATCTTCGCGCATTTGGTCTGTCCTGCGCAGAAGTCGCATGGTTCCCTCAAGAGGATCGGTTTCGCCCCTGGACCGCTCGCCCCGGAGGCCTGCTGACCAGAGGCTGTTCCCTCAGGCCTCCCGAGCACGAGCCCTTCTGACTTGGTCTTCAGAACGAGCCCGAAGTAGTTGCTCTTGTCCTCTATATGTAGTATAATGCTAGATATCATCGGGGTAAGGACGGAATCCCTGTTCAGGCTGCAGACCACTTCGCATAGCCCGCAGCCGATGCACTTCAACGGCTCGATGTTCAGCTTCATGAGAGTGCGCTCGCCTCCACCAAGATAGGAATCAGATCAGGTTCTCCGACACATCGGAGGTCACGCGGTCGCAGTAGACGCATCTCAGAGCGATCGGCTTTTTGGACTCAACAACGAACTCCGGCTCGACCGGCTCGTTCTTGTTCGTGATGCAGCCCGGGTTGGAGCACTTCATGATGCCCTTGATCACATTTGGGACCTCCACGATGAACTTCTCCGCGACATTGTAGTCCCTGATGATGTTGATGGTCGCGTCTGGGGACACCAACGCGATCTTGTCGAGCTCCTTCGGGTCCAGCTCACGGTCCTCGATCTTGACTATGTCCTTCCACCCGGCCTTCTTGCTGGGCACATGCATGAGGACACTGACGGTGGAGCTGATGTCCTCCTTGACGCCTATTATCCTCAGGACCTTGAGAGCCATGCCCATCTGGATGTGGTCTATCACTGTCCCGTTCCTGATAGGAGTGACCTTGAACTCCTTCATTTCGAGCCCCCCAGAACAAGAGACAGCAACGCCATGCGCACAGGCACGCCGTTGAACGCCTGCTCGAAGTACTTCGCGTGAGGCGTTGCGTCGACTTCCGGAGCGATCTCGCCCGCCCTTGGGAGCGGGTGCATGATAATCAGGTCCTTCTTGGCGTCCTTCAGGAGATTGAGATCTATCATGTACATCCCCGCGACCTTGGCGTACTCCGCGGGGTCGGGAAACCGCTCTTTCTGGATCCTCGTGACATAGAGCACATCCGCGGTCTTTATTGACTCCTCAAGAGACGATGTGATCTTCGGCTTGGTGCCCATGGACTCGATGGTCTTCAGGTGCTCTTTGGGCATCTGCAGCGTGGGAGGAGCAACGAAGGTCAGCTCGGCCCCGAACATCGCGAGAGCTTCGGACAGGGAGTGCACGGTCCTGCCGTACTTGAGGTCCCCGACGATCGCGACGTGGTTCCCCTCGATCTTCTTCTTCTCCTTCTTTATCGTGAACAGGTCCAGCATGGTCTGGGTTGGATGCTGTCCAGCGCCGTCCCCAGCGTTCAGTATCGGCTTCTTGGCGAAGTGAGCCGCCAACCTCGCAGCCCCCTCCTGAGGGTGTCTCAGGACGATTATGTCCGAGTAGGAATCCACCATCCTGATCGTGTCGGCTAGTGTCTCACCCTTTGCGACAGATGAGCCGCCGAGAGCGTCGAAGCCCAGAGTCCTCCCTCCGAGACGGCTCATAGCAGCTTCGAAGGACAGCCTCGTCCTCGTGGACGGTTCATAGAAAAGCGAGCCAAGAACACTGCCCTCGAGCAGGATGCTCCTTTCTTCCCCCTTGGCTATCGGCACCATCTTCTCGGCGAGCTTCAGCACGTGCTCGATCTGTTCCCTTGAAAAATCACGGATGGAGACAACATCCATCCCTTTGAAGTTCTCTGACATCAGGGACCTAATCGATTGATGGCATATAAGTCTTTAGAGATTTGTGTGGAGTGGAAATCGAGGATGAGCGAGGCTACACCAGGTCGAAATCGCCTATCGCGGACTTCATGTTGTCGAACCAATCGTCCGCGCACTTGTAGAGCTTCTCCTTCAGCTGCGCCGGAGGGACCGCTGAGTAAACGTGATAGTAACCACCGCGCGCGATGTTCTTCGTCTCCCTGTAGGCGAGGCCCGAGGCCACGAGTTTCTGCAGTGCCCGGTAGACGGTGCTCCTGTCCTTCCTAACTGCGGGGGCGAGATCGTCAGCCTTCAGAGGCCCGTGCTTCGAGAGCCTCTTGTAGATCATGAGTTCGAAATCAGACAAGCCATACATGCACTTCACGATATCCTTGCATGTAGCCTGACCAGACATGATCTTCTGTGGCTCAACCATGTTGCACGGTATTGCCAAATTTATACTTAACCGTTTTTACTATCGACCACTAGGATGCATGGACCCAGCCACGTGAAAATCTTTATCTACTGACAGTCGATTCGTCTATGCACGGTAGTGACAATACCGCAGGAGAGATGTTCGTGGAGAAGAACGCGACTCTTGACGCCAAGGGGCTGATGTGCCCGATGCCGATAGTGAACCTGGCCAAGAAGGTCAAGGAGATGAAGTCAGGCCAAATCCTGGAGCTGATAGCGGACGATGTCGGCGCCAAGGAAGATGTCCCTGCTTGGTGCAGCAGGACTGGAAACACGCTGCTCACCGTCGAAGAGGAAGGCAGGATATTGAGATTCTACATTAAACTCAAGTGAATTTGAGGAAGAAAGAACAAGGGGAGATCCAAATGGCAGAGAAGTTCTGTATGGTTGTAAGCGAAGGAAGTTTCGACAAGGCGATGATGCCCCTGATGATGGGCAACACTGCGGCGAGCATGGGCATGGAAGTCCACATCTTCTACACGTTCTTCGGGCTGAAGCTCCTGAAGAAGAACGCGAAGCCGAAGCTCCCTGGGATGATGAGGTTTTTCACGGGGACGATGGCCGGCAAGATGAAGAAGCTGAATATTCCAAGCTTAGATGAGATGATGAAGCAGGCGAAGGAGTTGGGAGTCAAGTTCTACGCCTGCAGCACATCCATGTCAATGATGGGTATCAAGGAGAGCGAACTGATCGACGGAGCAAAGGTCCTGGGAGCATCCGCGTTCCTGAACATGGCCTTTGACTCGAAGCTTACGCTATTCATCGGATGATGGGATAGCATGACAAAGACCGCGTTCCTAGTCATGAAGTCGCCTCAGGAGCTGGACCCGACTCATCTCATCGCGCGGTTTGCTGACAGAAACGAGGCGAGCGCGATACTAGTCGAGGACGGCGTCTTTCAGGCGGTCCTTCCTCAGCCGGCGGAAAGGTTGAAGCGTGCCGCACGGGAGGTGCTTGTCGCGAAGGACGATCTAGAGGCCAGGGGTTTCCAGGCCTCAGACCTCAAGGTGGGCCAGGCAGTCTTGTACGAGGACGTTGTCGACTGCATAATGGACCGAACCGAACGCACCATTACTCTCTGAGGTGAGGAGATGGCAAAGACTCTCACAATACTCTGGAGGACCGGGTCGATGATGGCCATGGACGTCAATGTTGCGTTGAAGATTGCCAGGGCGGCAAGAGAAAAGGGCCACAAAGTCAACATGTTCGGATATGGCGAGGGCGTGACTGCCGTCAAGAAGGGCCAGAACCCGAAGAGGTTTCCGAACGTCGGCAAGGAGCTCGAGCAGGTCGCCCAAGAGGGCATATCCGAGGCGGTATGCGAGACCTGCTTCGCTGCCCGAGGGTTCGAGCGTGGGGAGGAAATCCAGGGCGCCAAGGTCGGGAGCCTGACGAACGACCTCTTCAAGTTCGTCTCTGAGTCTGATCGACTAGTCACGATTGCGAGGTGATGGCGATGGCGAAATCAGCTCTTGTGCTCATCACGAAACCCCCGTACGGACTCGAGGAGGCGTTTGCAGGCCTCAGGCTTGCGCTCGCTCTGGGAGTAAATGGCATGAAGACCTCGGTCCTCATGCTAGAGGACGGCGTGTACAACGCGATCAGCACGCAGAAACCGGAAGTTGTTGGGATGCCTTCCAACATCGAAGCTACAAAGGAGCTCTACGACTTCGATATCTCGGTCTACGTAGTCAAGGAGGACCTGGCGTCGAGAGGAATCCCGGAGACCAAGCTCTTCGAGGGGCTGAAGATCGTTCCGGTTGCAGATGCCAAGAAGCTTCTGGCCGAGCACGATGTCGTGACGACATTCTGATGCGGCCTAATGGATGGCGAGCACGGCCATCAACTCCTTTTATACCAGTATTGTCAATCACTCATTGTGAGATTCGAACTCCTTGAGCGGGACGGTCTGGCCAGGATTGGCAGGCTCGAGCTAGATGGCGTCGAGCATGAGACGCCCGCAATTGCGTTCATCGACAGCAAGAGGTATCCCGCGCCAAAGGACGTCCTGAAACTGGCACCCTCCGCGTCCGGATCGCAGGGCGACATCACCGTCGCCCGCTCGGAATTCTCCAAGCACGATGGATCAATATCAGACGACAAAGCGACACTGAAGCCTGGCTTCAGAGACTCCCCGTACGCGAATGAGATAGAAGGAGGCGAACTGCTGACCCTGAAGGAGATATCGTCGCTTCTTCTGGACTCGCGGAAGTTCGTCTCCGCCTTGGCCAAGATCAAGTCTACTCAGGACCTTCTGAGGCCGCTGTACTGCTCCGTTGCAGGCCTCCCCCATAGGCTCGCGTTGCTGGTCTACTGCGGGATTGACGTCTTCGACTCAATACCTCTGATAATGGCTGCGGAGAATGGAAGTTACCTCCAGACCTCAGGTGTCCTCGACTATGGCAGGATCAAGGAGCTGCCGTGCTCGTGTCCCGCCTGCTCCTCAAACGAGAGAGGGAAGGAGCAGCTCTTGAACCACAACTACAACGCTGCCCTGAACGAGCTCAGGCTTGTCAAGCACGTAATCCGCGAGGGCAGATTGAGGGAACTGGTGGAAACACGGATAAGGGCAGACCCGTGGCTCGTGCAGAACCTCAGGCTATTGGACCTCGAGCAGTACGATCTTCAGGAACGGCACTGGCCCATCAAGGGTTCGTCGTTTCACGCGGGATCCAAGGAGTCGCTGACGAGACCTGATATCGTCAGGTGGAGGAAGAGGCTCGAGCAGCGATACAAGAGACCACAGACCGCGAAGATCCTTCTGCTCATTCCCTGCTCCGCCAGAAAACCGTATTCAATGTCGCAGTCTCATGCGAGGTTCAGGGACGCGTTGATCTCGAGTGGACGATATGAACTTGTCCACGAGGTCATCGTGACTTCTCCCCTGGGGCTTGTTCCTAGGGAGCTAGAGCTGTTCTACCCCGCGAAGGACTATGACATCCCTGTGACGGGCCATTGGGACAGAGACGAGCGGAGGCTCGCCGAGGACATGGTCTCATGGCTGGTCTCCACACAGAGATATGATCTGGTGATCTCGCACCTTGGAGATGAGCGCGAGCCCGTCAACTCCGTACTCACGGACTTCATCGACACTTCGGAAGGGAACCCCGGGTCGAGAGAGAGCCTCACTAGACTGGAGCAGACATTGAAAGAAAGAGTCGTGCAGCCGCCGGCCGAGGACGTGCGTTCCAGGGGAATAGAAGACATGAGGTCCATCTGCAGGCACCAGTTTGGTGAGCCCGGGGACAGGTTGTGCGAGGGCGTCAGGATCTCTGGCCGATGGCCGAACCTCAAGATTGTGAAGGACGGAGAACAGCTGGGAATGCTAACGGGAGACAGGGGCATGATATCGCTGACGATGGCAGGTGCCAGGTTGATCGCGAAGTCCGGGACCTACTGCGTCGAGATAGACGATTTCATCCCCAAGGGCAACCTATTTGCGGTGGGCGTCGAGAACGCCACCCCGGATGTCAGGATAGGCGATGATGTTGTCATCACTCACAGAGGTGAGGTCCGCGGAGTCGGGGTTGCGAGGATGACCGCCGAGGAGATGATTCTGGCGGAGCGTGGCGAGGCCGTCCATGTTAGGCACGAGGCGTGATCTAGCACCATCAGCGAGTACTTTCACCCACCTCCGCATATCAGCCTATTAACCTCGGTTTCACGTAGAAGTCTAGAGGAACAGGTGAGACGAATGGTTGACGCGGATCACTATAGCTGGGAGGAAGTCTACAATCTCCTGGGCTGCGAGCCAGAGCTCGAAGCGGTCACTGACTATTGATACCATCCCAGATAGGTAGGCAGACTTGCTCCCTCCTACCTATCAACCCCTGCTTTTTCCCACTTCTGTTCGATAGATTGGATGCATTTGAGCCGGCAAAGAATCATCAGGCTATCAGGAAACTAATGTCACCTGACACAACAATATTGTAAGGTCATGGCTATCTCGAAGCTGCGATGCAAGAGCGGGGCAAGCTGAAGAAGGAGGATGCCGTTTGACAATCGGTCCATGCTGCCCTGGCAAGACTACGACTAAGAAGATCAGAGTCGGCAGCCAGTCCATGGGAATCGCTGAGCTCGACATTATCCTGACCAAGGCACTCGAAAACGAAGGAGCTTCGGATGTAGAGATCAGACGCATCCTAATGAAGGAGCTGAAAGCGCACAACTACGTCCCCGCGTCAGTCGAGGATGACTATTCGAAGGGCATCTGGGAGGCGTATCTCGACGCAAAGACCGCAAGAGACAGCAAAAGACGGGAGGAGGCAAAAGACAGCTACCGCGGGATTCCGAGGAGTGAGATCCAGTGGTTTCCCAGGATAGACTATGACCTTTGCTCGAAGTGCGGCAAGTGCGTGAAGTTCTGTCACAAGGGCGTGTATTCATGCGACGATGGCCCGAAAGTGGCGAACCCATACAGCTGCATTGTGAGTTGCACTGGATGCGCTACGCAATGTCCGGATAAGGCGATCTCGTTCCCGAGCCTGGTAGAGCTCAGGGAGGAGCTCAAGGCACTGAGGAAGAGGTACGGCGTTGACAAAGGGTGAGAACTACGAACGCCACCTGCCAGGAAGAGACGCCCTCATGCCCTGCACCCAAGAAGAGGCTCTCGTTCTTGGACGAGCTGCTAACTCTCTGGATATTCCTAGCCATGGCCGCAGGTGTTGGGCTGGGGTACACATTCCCTGGTCTGGCAGATTCGCTAGACTCCGTGAAGCTGTTCGGCGTATCGCTGCCCATCGCGGTCGGCCTGCTGGTCATGATGTACCCGCCCCTGGCGAAGGTCCACTATGACGAGCTGGGGAAGCTCCGCCAGGCGAAAAGGATGCTCACGACCTCGCTGGTCCTCAACTGGGCTATTGGACCAGTGCTGATGTTCTGCCTTGCGTGGATTGCGTTTCCAGATCCGGAGGACGTGCATTTCAGGAACGGCCTAATCATGATCGGGCTCGCGAGATGCATCGCGATGGTGCTCGTGTGGAACATGCTCGCAGAAGGTGATTGCGAGTATTGCGCGGTCCTTGTGGCATTGAACTCGGTGTTCCAGATATTCATGTACTCAATACTGGCCTACTTCTTCATCACCGTGATGACGCCCGTCATCTCCCCGTCTTCTGAGGGAGCTGCAGTCAATATCACGATAGTGGAGATCGCAAAGAACGTTCTGATATTCCTGGGCATACCATTCGCCGCAGGAGTCGCGAGCTGGTACTTCCTTGGCAGAAGGAAGGGCATGGATTGGTACGACAAGGTTTTCGCCCCCAAGATCAGTCCCTTGGCTCTTATCGGGCTCCTGTTCACTATCCTCGTTATGTTCTCGCTCCAAGGGTCGGAGATCGTCAAACACCCATGGAACGTCGGAAGGGTCGCAGCGCCTCTGCTCGGGTACTTTCTGCTGATGTTCTTCGTGAGCTTCTGGCTTTCGCACCGGTTGGGATTCAGCTACAGCCAAGGAGCGACTCAATCGTTCACCGCTGCGAGCAACAACTTCGAGCTCGCGATCGCGGTCGCGGTTGCGACCTTCTCGATAACATCCCTCGAGGCGTTCACAACTGTGATAGGTCCGCTGCTCGAGGTCCCCGTCCTCATCGGCCTGGTCAATGTCGCGCTCTGGTTCAAGCGGAAGTACTATGACGCTAACGGCCTGCCGGTCCGGGTTCCTGAGAAAGGGCAATCGATGCAGAAAACTTAAGAACAATAGCTGCCATTACGAGGCACGGGCAGACTGGGATGCACGAGTGGTCCCACCAAAAAGGTTAAGGACCACACACAACTGCAGTGCCTTGCAGGGTTTGATGGATGGAGTTTCAAGGACCCCGAATGAGGTCGCTGGCTAACATGTCAGAAGGGCGCACGAGGAGGAGCCTCTCTAGCGGAAGCAGTTCGCCTGCGAGGATATTCGTCGTTGACGACGAGGATTTCATCAGAGAACTCTACAAAGACATGTTCGAAGCCTGTGGGCACACCGTTTTCTCGGCCAGGGACGGGGACGAGGCGATAAAGATCTTCAGAGAGATGGAGAACAAGCCCGACTGCATCATCATGGACCACAGGATGCCTGGCAAGGACGGAATCCAAACGACGAGGGAGATACTCAAGCTCGACCCATCGATCCCAATCATCTTCTCGAGCGCTGATGAATCGATCCGGCAGCAGGCACTTGACGCGGGTGCGGTATCCTTCTGGGCGAAGCCGTTCCCGATAGGGATGCTCATAGACGCCACTGTGAGCATCGTCAAAGGAAAGAAGCGAGGGCTGTGACGAAGCAGGTCAGGTTCTCATTCCATCTTGTATCTCAAGATCGCTGCGACTCCACCTAGTGACTCCAGCCTTCTGCCAGCCTCGTGCATCGAGCTGATGATCATGAAATCCCCACTGGCGTCCTCGACCGTTCTCAGGAGCCTATCCGCACCGGCGGTCCTGACCTTGGTGTCGAGTATCAGAAGAATCCTTATCGCCCCTGCATGCGCAGCGCTGTCTACCGATTTGTCCCCATACGCGAAAGAGCCGTTCTTGGAAATCTCCGAGAAGAGCTCCTCCACGAGCTTTGTCTCCCTTGCCACGCGCGATTCCTCGAGTATCTTGCCCCCGACCCCGCGCTTCATCAGCTCGTGTATTCCTGCCATGCCCGCTTGGCCTGTCGAGATGACCGAGATGTGCGCGGCGGCCTCGGGGAGCTTCTCCCTGATCCTTTTCGAAAGCGCCTCCTTCACGAAGCCTGGACCGAGTATAATCAGCGGCTGGCCGTGCAATGACGGTGCGAGCTTTGCGATGATCTCATCCAGATACTCGACCTCGTTTGACTTGGAATCGTACATCTTCCCCCCGGGATTCCGGGAGATGGTGGCGCTCTCGCGTATTCCGTATTCCCTTGAAGTAGCAACCACAGCCTCGGTGTCCTCAACGGCAACGAAGAATATGGTCGGTTTCTCGGACGAAGCAACCGCCCGCTTGATCCTCTCGAAATGCTGCTGCCTCCACTCGGGCTTGATAATCGAGACATCATCTCCAGGAGCGATCATCAGCGTGTGATGCTCGCCAATGTCCTGCGGCCCAGCCTCTATCCTGCCCAAGACCCTGAGCCTGTCATCCGACTCGTGGAACTCCACCTTCTCGACCCTCAGCCCAAGACGCATCCGGGCCTTCTCAATTCGCTCCGGCCGCAGCTTGTCGGGCTTTTCCTCCTTTCTCCTGAAGGTCATCGCGAACACCAAGTCCCTCTCGTCTATCAGGTTGTACAGGTGCCAGAGGTCATCCAGAGTGTCCGGCATGAGCTTGATCTCATTGCCCTTGGCGTCTTGATGGAGTATCTTCATGCCTGTTCGCGATAGGATGCCACTCACCCGATATCAAAGCATCGAGTCGCAAGTCACTCTGACCAGACGAAGTGACCAGCCGAGAAAGTTTATATGCTTACCGGCTCATCCTTGAACTGTCAGAGGGGGCATTCAAGCTCATGGCCGAGTACCTCGAGATTGAACAGATACTGGATGAGTTGCGCTCGGTGCCCTCGATCTATGAGGCCACCGTGGTTTCCAGAAGCGGAATGCATATTGCGGGAGACGCCCCAAGAGGGGTTCACCTCGAGACATTCGTCGCAATGTCCGCCATACTTCTAGGGGCTGCTGAAACGGCGACCGCGGAGCTCAAGGATAAATTGCAGTATGTTGTCGTCGAGCTCACGAGGGGAAAGATGGTGCTCACGAGCGCAGGCGCCAGGGCCTTGATTGTCGTCACGGCATCGAATGAGATGCAAACGGCGGAACTCGTGACCAAGGTCAAGGAGTTCGCAGCCAGGGTTGCGGAAAAGATCTGAACAGCCTCAGAGCCTGCTGAAACCGCCCTTTAGCCATTCGACGAAGGTCTCCGCGGAATACACGAGCCCTTGGCGGGCTGTCGTGCTAATCCCTTCAGCTCTTGCTTTGCCCTTTGCTATCATGTCCAGGACCTGGTCCTCCGTGGAGGCGTCTTCGATGACCGTATAGGCTCTCCCGATCTCCGAAAGCCGATGAGCGTCGCTTCCGCCTGTCTGAGACAGTCCACGGCGTTCTGCGACCATCCTCGCTTTTCTGTTGCTCGATTCCGAGCTCCCCCCGTTCATGACCTCGATTGCGGAGAAATTCCCCGCTTCGGCATTCTTCAGGCCGATTCCAGTGGGAAAGCGCTTTGGATGCGCGGCGACCGCAATGCCACCTGAATCTCGGATCTTCTCGACAGTCTCCTCGATGGTCAAACCTCTCGGGATCAGCTCTCTGACGCCATAGGCCAGCACATGTCCCTCGGTGGTTGTGACCTCGACTCCCTTCAAAACGAGCAGACCCTCAGCGATACCGAGGGACGTAGCCTCCAAGCTTCCTGCGATGGCGTTGTGGTCGGTGATCGCCAGCCCTTGCATGCCTGTCCGCCTGCAAGTCTGCATTATCTCAGTTGGAGATCCAGCGGCGTCTCGAGAGTGAACGGAGTGGATGTGGAGATCTAGCTTCATCTGATCTTAGCACCGGCCTTGATATCCCTGTCAAACACGATCTTCGTGCCATCGTTGGCGAACATTGCGAGAGCTTTGTCGCCCTGGATTAGCGCTGCGTAGTTCTTTCCAGCATCTCCCTTGTCAATCCTGCATTGGACCTTCCTCGAACCCAGATCTAGCATCGCGGGGTCCCCCGGAAGCAACGATCCTGCGCGAATATCCAGCTTCTGGAAATCCTTGAAGCTTAGGAGCTTCTGGCCAGGCTCAAGCCCGCTCGCAACTTGAGTTCCAGCGGGAAGATCCTTCTCAGGCACGAGCAGCGCGAGCTTGTTTCCCTCCTCGGCTGCGAGCAGCATCCCCTCGGACTTCACCCCTCTGAGAGTGGCGGGCTCCAGGTTAGTTACGATAACAAGAGTCTTCGCCTTTAGCTCATCAGCGGTGTAGAACTCCTTGAGCCCGCTGACGATGGAGATCGGTCTGCCGATATCGATCCTCATTAGGTAGAGCTTATCGGCGTTCGGGTGCTGGCTGATCTCGAGGACCTTGCCGATCTTGAGGTTGAGAGCCGCGTGTTCGTTGAAATCTCTCGATCCTGAGACATCAACCTTCGCAAACTGAGGTGCTGGTTTCTCCATCTTTTTGCCCGCGTTCAGCGGGAGTTCGATCCCCTTCCATCCGATCTCCTCGACAGTTCCGTCCATCCCCAGCTGCTTCCAAGCGGCCTCTGAGGAGAAAGGCATGAACGGGAAGGTCATGATCGCCAGGGCCTTGCATATCATGAGGCTGGTATGGAGCACAGTGGCGCACTTCTCCTTGTCCGTGCCCACGAGCGACCAGGGTGCTACAGCGTCGAAGTATTGGTTCCCGAATTGCGCTAGGTCCATGATGCCCTTCAGCGCCCGCCTGGATTCGCATCCTGCAAGAGAGGCACTGACCTCCTTCTCGGCCTCGGCTATGCGCTCCAATGCCGACCTATCACGATCATCCATGGGGCCTTGCTTCGGTATCTCGCCATAGTTCTTGTACGTGAACGAGAGCGCCCTGTGGAAGAAGTTGCCATAGGTCGCCACGAGCTCGTTGTTGATCCTCTGGGCGAAATCGTCCCAGGAGAACTCGCTGTCCTTCGTTTCTGGCATGTTGGCCGCGAGGTAATACCGCAGGATATCGGGCTTGAACTTGGCGAGAAGGTCGGGGATGTCTATGCTGACGCCCATGCTCTTTGAGAACTTCTGTCCTCCGAGATTCATGTACTGGTTTGCTGGAACGTCGTACGGGAGGTTCAGCCCGCCGTAGCCGATGAGCATCCCTGGCCAGATTATCGTGTGAAAGACGATGTTGTCCTTGCCCAGGAAGTAGTAGCTCCTGCACGAGCTGTCGGTCCAGTACTTCCTCCAGTCATCTGGCTTGCCCTCCAGCTTCGCCCACTCTTTCGTGGCCGATAGATACCCTATGACCGCCTCGAACCAGACATATATCCTCTTGTTCTCGAACCCCGGAACTGGAACTGGCACGCCCCAGGATATGTCCCTCGTGATCGGTCTGTCCACAAGCCCTTCCTTGAGCACATTGAGTGTAAACGCGCGCACGTGCGGGCGCCAATGGACTTGTTTCTCCACGAATTTCGTGAGGTCGTCCGCGAAGTGAGAGAGCTTCAGGAAGAAGTGCTCCGTCTCGCGGAGCTCAGGCGTTCGCCCGCAGATCTGGCACTTCGCATCGACCAGCTCCTCTGCGTTCAGATCCATGCCGCAGGAATCGCACTGGTCGCCTCTGGCTCGCTCGTAACCGCAGTGGGGGCACTTGCCCTCGACATACCTGTCAGGAAGGAATCTCTTGCAGCTGTCGCAGTAGAACTGCGGTGTGGCCCTCTTCTCCAGATGGCCCTTCTCCATGAGCCCAAGAAAGAAGTCTTTCGATACCTCAGCATGGTTCTTGGTATGCGTGTGAGTGTAGAGGTCAAAAGAGATACCAAGCGCCTCGATCGCCTTGGAGTTGATCTCGTGGAACTTGTTTGCGATCGTCTCCGGCGGGACCTTCTCCTTGTCTGCGCTGACCGTAATCGGAGCTCCGTGCATGTCCGAGCCTGAGACCATCACGACCTCGTTCCCGACAAGGCGGTTGAACCTCGCAAATATGTCCGCGGGCAACAGGGATCCTGTGACATGGCCGACATGTATCGGGCCGTTGGCGTAGGGCCATGCACAACATACAAGAACGCGAGCCATATCAAACAGCCGCCCTTCATAGAGTGGCCCGCACTTAAATGTAGCGCGTTCGCGCCTGGAGTCAAACGCAGCCAGCAATGCAAACGAATATACCCGATGAGCGAGATTATCGGCCCATGGCCTCTCTTGACCTTGTGCGGCTGAGAGAAGACTTAGAAGCGTTCCAAAGTTCCCTGATGGAGGAGTTCTACAACAACTACGCGGGGCTCAAGGACGAGATGAGCACAGTCCCCATCTACGGGAAATACGCACATCTATTCTCAAAGGAGACCCTAGGACAGATCGACCAGAAGGCTGCGGAGGAGCTGCCGCCGGAGGACGCGAGGTGCATGGCATACCTGAAGGCGTTCTCGACCTCGGGGTTCATAGACAACGCTGTCAAGGAGTTCACTGACAGGGCGAACACGTTCGAGGCGCAATCCGTTGTCAGCTTCGACGGAGAGGAGATACCCTACAGGTTCGTGCCAATCAAGCTCAGGAGTGAGCCTGACAGGATTAGAAGAGGCCGCCTTTTCGAGGCGAAGCTGAAGGAGACGGCGAAGCTGAATGAGATCCTGCTGATCAGGATGACCGCGGCTCATCAGCTGTCCGAGTCCTTGGGGTTCAAGAACTACAGAGACTTGATGTCAGTGCTCAAGAAGATAGACTACAGGTCCCTCGAGGGGCAGATGGAGGAGATGCTGCACAGGACCGAGAGCCTGTACACAGAAGCAATGGAGAAGCTGCTCCTGGAGAAAGCTGGAGTTGCGCTCTCGGAAGCTTGGAGCTACGACATACCCTATGTTTTCAAAGGCGACGAGTACAACAAGTACTTCGACAAGGACAAGCTAGTTCCCGCATTCTTCGACACACTGAAGCGAATGGGGATCGAACCAGAGAGGTACAGCAACATAACGATCGACGCGGAGGACAGGCCCAAGAAGACCCCGAGGGCCTTCTGCTCACCCGTGAGAATCCCTTCCGATGTGAGGTTGGTCATCAGGCCGGTCGGGGGTTGGAAAGACTATGATGCCTTCTTCCACGAAGGCGGTCATGCTTGGCATTTCGGGAACACGCATCAAGACCTTCCTCCAGAGTACAGATATTTAGGGGACAACTCTGTCACGGAGGCGTTCGCATTCCTGTTCAACTACCTACCGTCAAACAGGCTCTGGCTAGAGGACAGACTGGGCATGAAGGAGATCGAAGAGTACGTCCGATTCAGCCTGGTCAACAAGCTGATGTTTCTCAGGAGATACGCCTCGAAGCTCGTATACGAGATGAAGCTGCATCAGAAGGTCGTGACAGGCGATATGGGGGATGTGTACAGGAACTGCCTCCAGCGTGGGCTGAAGTTCGGGCACACGGAGCTGCACTATCTGGAGGATGTCGATGACGGGTTCTATTGCGCGGAGTACCTCAGAGCGTGGATACTGGAAGGACAGCTCAGAGAGGCCATGGAGGACAAGTTCGGGGAGAGATGGTTCTCAGAGCCCAGGGCGGGGGAGTACCTCAGGGAGCTCTGGTCCTACGGCCAGAAGTACAACGCAGACGAGCTTGTGAAGACCCTCGGATACGGTGAGCTCGACTTCGAGCCGGTCATAATGGAGATCGAGAAAGGGCTCGGGGACTGAGCCCTGATATGTTTTTTAAGCGGAGCCCTCCTTAACCCATCCGATGCGTATTGCGGTTCTGCTCAAGGACCGATGCCAGCCGAAACGCTGCAACCTTGAGTGCATTCACTACTGTCCGCCCGTCAGGACCGGCGTCGAGGCGATCGCAATGGGTCCTTCGGGCAAGCCCGTAATAGCGGAAGATCTCTGCGTCGGGTGCGGGATATGCGTGCACAAGTGCCCGTTCGAAGCCATCAAGATAATTGGTCTGCCGCACGAGCTCGAGGGGGAGCTGGTGCACCAATACGGCAAGAACTCATTCAGGCTGTACAGGCTGCCAGTGCCAAGATCCGGCCAGGTCACGGGCCTTCTAGGCCCGAATGGCATCGGCAAGACGACAGCCATCTCACTCCTGTCCGGACAGGTGGTCCCCAACCTCGGGGACTATGAGAACGAAGGGGATTGGGAGAAGGTCCTCACCAAGTACGCGGGGACTGAACTCCATGATTACTTCGAGCCTCTTTCTGAAGGAAAGATCAGGACTGCTCTGAAACCGCAGTATGTCGACAAGCTCCCAGCTGTGCACAAGGGCAATGTGAAGGAACTGCTGAGAAAGGTCGATGACAGCGACAGGCTAGACGAGGTCTCAGAGCTGCTGGGGATTTCTGGCGTTCTCTCGAGGGAGATATCCAAGCTCTCCGGTGGAGAGCTTCAGAGAGTCGCGATCGGAGCGACCTTGCTCAAAGACGCGGATGTGTATTTCTTCGACGAGCCGTCGTCTTACCTCGATATCTACCAGAGGCTGAAGATCGCCCAGGTCATACAGAAGCTCAGCGAGCAGAAACAAGTCGTCGTGATTGAGCACGACCTGGCCGTGATGGACTTCCTGGCGGACCTGGTCCACATCATGTATGGATCTGAGGGGGCCTACGGCGTTATGTCACAGCCGAGGCCCGTGAGGACCGCGATAAATGTCTACCTTGAAGGGTACATGCGGGAGGAGAACATCAGGTTCAGGGACACCGAGATCAGGTTCGAGGTGCGTCCGCCACGGACGGACTGGCAGTCGGAGAAGGTGGTCGAGTTCACGACCCTGAAGAAGAGGTTCAAGACCTTCTCGATCGAGGTCTCGCCAGGCGCCATACGAAAGGGGGAGGTTGTCGGAGCGGTGGGCCCCAATGCGACCGGCAAGACAACCTTCGTCAAGATCCTTGCAGGTGAGATCAAGCCCACCGCCGGAGAGGTCTCAGGAAAGGCGCCCGTGAGCTACAAGCCCCAATACATCGAGCCGACATTCAAGGGCACGGTTCGTGAGATGATGGCAGCATCGATCGGAAAGGATTTCGAGGCCGGTTTTTTCAGAGCGGAAATCTCGCACCCGCTCTCGCTGAAGTACCTTATGGACAAGGATGTCAATGCGCTGTCGGGCGGGGAGCTGCAAAGAGTCGCCATCGCGGAGTGCCTTGGCAGGCAGGCGGACATCTATCTGCTCGACGAGCCATCGGCGTACCTCGATTCTTCGCAGAGGATGACCGCCTCGAAGACCATCAGGAGGGTAGTAGAGAAGCTGGGCAAGTCAGCGGTCGTCGTGGACCATGATGTCTACATGATCGACCTCATATCCGACTCCCTAATGGTTTTCTGGGGAGAGCCGGCCATCAAGGGCCATGCCGAGGGACCCATTGATATGCGGGAGGGCATGAACAGGTTTCTTAGAGACGTCGACATCACGTTCAGAAGAGACCAGGATACGAGAAGGCCCAGGATAAACAAAAAGGACTCCCGCCTGGACAGGGAGCAAAAGGCGAAGGGCGAGTACTACTACGGATGATCCTGTTTCGAATCAGCGCCGCTATTTCTCAGCTTGACCAAGTACCAAGCGACCAAGGCGATGACCGCGACGACGACAACTATGTCCAGCTGCCTGAAGACCGCCACGATGTCGTCCCAGTTCGGACCGAGCCAGTAACCTACATAGCCGAGCATGAATGTCCATGGCAGCGAGCCCATGAAGCAATAGAAAACGAACTTCTTGAAGTCCATCCTAGCTATTCCAGCGGGCAGGGAGATGACCGTTCGCACAACTGGCAGCAGCCTGCTTATGAATGTGGCCGCATCTCCGTACTTCGCGAACCATTTCTCCGCCATGAGCAGATGCTTCTCACGAACAAGGAAATACTTGCCGTACTTGAGCACAAAAGGCCTCCCGGCGTAAACCCCGACAGCGTAGGCTGCGATCGACCCTATTGTGCATCCAATCGCGCCCGCGACGGTGATGCCCAGCAATGTCAGGTGAGCGCCTTCGAATCCCGGCTGCTGGCCTTGAAAAACCAAGTATCCCGCGAAGGGCATGACTATCTCGCTTGGGACGGGGATGCAGGCGCTCTCGAGAGTCATCAGCATAATGATTCCAAGGTAACCGGAGTTCGAGATCCAGTCAAGGATCAGGTTGGTTCCCCATTCGACCAGGCTCATCCGGTTCCAGTAAGCGAAGGGGGCAATAAAAGCATTGGGTGCTCCGTCATGAAGCATATTTGTAGTGCATAGATTGTTCCAGCCAGCGATGCGTCTCACGACAATCCTCGAGAGCTACAGCACGATGATGATACTCGGGCTTCTGCTGGGCCTCGTTCTCGGAGGATTCCCATGGTTCACAAAGGAGATCTCGATGGGCTCCCTGGCCCTCCTGATGACAATATCGCTGTCCAATGTGAAGCTCGGCGAAACGCGCGGCAAGGACCATCTCAAGGACGCTTTGCTCGCGCTCGCTCTCAACTATGGCCTTCTCACAATCGTCATCCTCGCGTTCGGCTCCGTGTTCGACGAGAAGCTTAGGTGGGGATTCGTGCTCATGGCTGCAGCGCCATCTGCGATCTCGATCGTGCCATTCACGACTATCCTCGGAGGGAGGACTTCGAGGGCGTTGTTCTCGACTGCAGTGAACTACATCGCCGCCCTCGGACTCATGCCGGCCATCTCGTTGCTGTTGATAGGTTCCGCGGTCTCCGTCGAGAGCCTCATCACCTCCCTATTACTGCTCATCGTCATGCCCATGGCACTGTCGAGAGGGGTTATGAGACTGAATCCTCCCAAGTCTGCAAGCACAATCGTTATGAACGTCGCGTTTGCAGTGTTGATTTTCGCCGTGGCCGGCTCGAACAGAGATGCCTTTTTCGGAGATCTGGCCGTTGTAGCGGCAATAGCCGTAGTGTGCGTCATCCGCACGTTCGGGACTGGACTGGGGGTTGAGTTCGTTCTGAGGAGGCTCGGCATGCCGAAGGAGGATAGGGTCTTGAGCGTGCTGTTTTCGAGCTACAAGAACCTAGGGCTGACTGCGACGCTCGCTATCGCCCTCTTCGAGCCGGTCGTCGCAGTCCCCGCAACGATCGGGATCGTGCTCGAGGTCGTGTGGGTCATATTCCTGCTGAGGTTCTATCCAAAGGTTCCTAGGTAGCGACGCGACCCCTTCCGAAGACCTCTGAGGTTCTGGACCGAAGATGCGAAACGTAGCCCCTCAACGAGCCGTCATCCCTGACCCCATTCCACCTAGAGTACGTGATCCAGAACATTCCGATGCAGGCAATCGTGAGGACGGCCGACTCCACAACAGCTGAGTATGCATGTGACGCGATCTGAACCCAGTCGAGGGTGAGGTGCAATGCCCAGAAGGTCAGCGGGAGAAGCAACCTCCAGCCGATCGAGAGGGGGGCGACTATCATAGCACCGACGGGGTAGTGAAGAAGGGACTTCCAGGGCAGCCCCGACCCGTCATCCCAGGATGGTCTTAGAATCGCATACCAGCCGTTGTCGTGAACGTACCTCGGCAAGGCGAACAGATGGTCGGCATCGAGGAGAACCCCAAACATGAGCGCGACGAACCACTCGTTCCTATTCAGCGTGAGAAACATGCCCAGGAACACAGCCACGATGAGGTGTGTGGTTGTGAGCAACGAGTCATCCTCTTGTGGTGCAATAGCACCCCGTCCCTATCTCTTAGTTTCGGATGTTCGTCTTTTTGGGGCGGATTCGCACCATTATTAACTACGACCCCAGGGACACCGGGTGTTATTAAGAAAGGCGACAATCTTATTAAAGACACTCCTGCTCCGCTCTCGTAGAAGAAATGGCTCATATCCATCTTGAGGACGGCGCTTTCACACCAGCCTGGACCATATTCTGGAACCTCGTGGCTGCGGGGATGATTGCAGCAGTGCTGATCTCCCTTAGAAAGCATCCGATTTCCCCGAGGCGGCTCGCAATCGCTGCCATGTGCACGTCCGTCGGGTTCGCCATCTTTCAGATCGAGATTCCGTTGTTCGGTGGCGTCCACCTGAACTTGACTCCGCTCATCGGCATCCTAGCTGGCCCAGCCCTAGGAAGCATTTCGATTCTGATGATCAACGTATTCAGCGCCGCAGTCGGCCATGGCGGCTGGGGCATGATCGGAGCGAACACGATCGTGAATATGGTCGAGGTCGTGCTGGGCTACTACGGGTTCAGATTCATGAGGACTCGGCTCAGGAGGGACAGGTTCGTGTCAGCTCTGGGCGCGACGGTCCTCGCGCTCACGGTCAGCGCGCTCATGATCGTGTTGATAGTTACGATCTCGGGCGTCCAGGATTCGAGGAGCACGGGCATCGAGACGTTTCAGAAACTCATTGTCATCGCAGCGGTCAACATAGCGGTTGGGGCATTCGAAGGGCTGCTCACCGGGTATGTGGTCGCGTTCATCGGGCGGATCAGGCCAGACCTGCTTCAGGAGGCCGAGGCCGATGCGAAGCCGGTCGAATCTGCAGCCGCAGTGGGAGGGTGAACTGCGATGTCAACGAGATCCTACTCGAAGCACATCCCGGACTTCAGGCTGGTGACGCACTTCGCAGAGAGCGGGACGAGCATCATCCATGCGATGAGCCCTTGGACCAAGGCTGCTCTACTGGGTTTAGTCGTGGCTCTGGCAACGGTGCTGATGAACCCTATCCTTCTTCTCACCCTGTTCCTGCTGACTCTCCTGTTTTACTTGGCCGCTCAGCTCCCGATGAAGGTGCTGGTGGGGTGGTACACTATGCCGGTCCTCTTCGTCGTGACCCTGGCGATACTGTTCGTGTTCACTGAGCCCGGAACAGAGATAGCCAGCTTAAGGCTGGGACCGACGACGGTCAGGCTCACGGATAATGGCATCCTGCTCATCGTCAAGCTGCTCTTGAGGGCTCTGGCGGTCGTGACCCTTTCGCTGGCCGTGTTTATGACGACGAAGTACAGTAACATAGCGCACATGGCGCAAAAGACCCTCCCAGGCCCACTTGCGAGCGTCTTCCTCCTGTCATACAGATTTCTCTTTGTGAGCTCCGATGAGGTCACTGATGTATTGGATGCGATGAACGCCAGAAACGGCAATCTCGTCAGAGGGGTTCTCAGAGAGTCGAAGCTGTACGCATCTATCTTCGGCCTGTCTTTTGTGCATGCATTCGAGCGCGCGGAGAGGATAGGCAAGGCGATGGAATCGAGAGGGTTTACTGGGAGTCTGCCAGCCGCGGGGACACTGACCCAGCCATCCTACGGAGGCTACTCACTCCTGGGGGTCGGCTATGTCATGTTGGTCCTAGCGGTCTATACGAGATACTTCAACCCAGGTTTGCTAAACTGGTGGTGAGAACAGATGGTATCAGATGCTGTGTGTCAAGTATGCGACCGGGCGGAGACCGCCATAGTGCATGTCGACTGCGTCACTCACAAATACCCCGATGGGACCAAAGGGATCCACAACATGTGCTTCAGCGTCTACCCAAAAGAAATCGTCGCCCTCTGCGGGCCGAACGGGGCAGGCAAATCGACCCTGATCGAGCACATAAACGGATTGATGATGCCTGACGTGGGAAGGGTCAGGGTGTTTGGGGCCGATGTGGACAAGAAGAACATCGCATCCATTAGGAAGCTGGTCGGCCTGGTGTTCCAAAATGCGGATTCACAGCTCTTCTCCCCGACAGTCCTCGAAGACGTGATGTTCGGGCCTCAGAACCTAGGCCTCTCCGAGGATGAGGCGAGGACCAGGGCACAATGGGCGCTCGATGTCGTAGGTATGAAGGAGACCAACAAGATCCCGCACTACCTGAGCGGAGGCCAGAAGAGGCTGGTGGCTATCGCGGGGGTACTGGCCATGAGCCCGAAGATACTGGTCGCCGATGAGCCCACGGGCGACCTCGATCCGTCCAACTCGCGAAGGATCGAGGAACTGCTGAAGTCCCTGAGGGACGAGCACGGGATCAGCATCGTCGTGGCGCTCCACGACATGGACATGGCCGGGAGGATCGCCGACAGGATCTGCATCGTCAGGGACGGAGGCATCATCGCCGAGGGCAAACCAGAGGACGTATTGTACAACGAGAAGCTACTGACATCAGCCGGCCTGGAGATGCCAACTGTGGCGAAGATCTTCAAGGGGCTTGGGCTGGAGGGAAAGGTGCCTAAGCGGCCACTTAGCCTCGAAGGCCTGATGCCCTTGATCCAGAATCCGAAAACAAGAAACTAGGGGAAGAGGTTTCACGAAATGGTTTGAGGGCTCCTTCGATCCTTCACAGCTCGTCTTTCTCGGGCGGCCCTGCATCCTCGTCCTCGGACGCGGATTCATCTGAGCTCGTCTTCTTTGCGGCCTTGCCGCCCTTGCCTCTTTGCATCAGCATGATCAGCGCGAGGGCGACGACGACAACTGCCAAGACCACTAGCAGCCACCAGTAGCTATCAACGAAGCTCTTGGCTTTCTCCTGGACGGTCATTGTGACCTGGTCCGTGGAGGTCAGGCCACCGGCGTCCCTGACGGTCAGGGTGGCAGTATATGTGCCGGCCTTGTCGAACGTATACTCGAAGATGGCACCGTACTTGACGACCTCAGTCCCGCTCACGTTTATCCGCCAGGTATAGTTCAGGTTCACCGCCCCTCCATCGTCAGTGGAGGCCGAGCCGTTGAAGACAACTGAGTCGCCCGCGTTGACGGTCTGGTCTGATCCTGCGCTCGCAGTCGGATGGTCATTGACTCTTATGGTCACAGTGTCAGTATCGCTGTTGCCTGCTGCGTCCATCACGGTCAAGGTGACAACGAACGTCCCCGAACTGAGGAACACATATGTCGGGTTCTGACCGTACAGCGTGATCTGTACGCTCGCATCCGTGAAATTCCATGTCAGGTTGTCGACGCCGACATTGTCCGTCGAGCTGGAGCCGTCGAAGGTCACGGTCGCGCCTTCATTCACGCTCTGGTCGGGACCTGCATTCGCCACAGGATCTGTCTGGTCCTCGACTGTCACGACGACCGTGTCGATGTCGGTGTTCCCCGCGGCGTCTGCCACTGTCAACGTAACGATGTACTGCCCCGCGTGGTTGAACTGGTAGGTCGGAGCGGCGCCCGTCAGCGTCCTGAGATTGACATCCGTGAAGGTCCAGGTGTAGCTGGTGACGCCGACATTGTCAGTTGAGGCTGAGCCGTCGAAGTGTACCGTCGTGCCTATGGCGACAGTCTGGTCAGGGCCGGCGTGCGCGACCGGGTCCGTCATGTCAGTGACGGTGATCACGGCAGTATCAGAGTCGGTGAGGCCAGCTGCGTCTCGGACTGTCAGAGTCACCGTGTGGGCCCCAAGTGTTGTGAACATGTACTGTTTCGTTAAGCCGTACAGAGTCACCGATGATCCGTCAGTAAACGTCCACGTGTAGTTCACGATGGCGTAGTTGTCAGTTGACAGAGAGCCGTCAAAGGCGAAGGATGAGCCCAAAGCCACGTTCAGGTCTGAGCCAGCGTCAGCCGTCGGGGGCGTGACATCGGTCACTGTGACGTTCATCCAGTCAGGGGCGGAGGTCTGGCCCAGCGTGTCCGTGACGATAAGCTCGACAGCGTAAGTCCCAGGCGTGTCGAATGTGAAGACAGGGCTGACGTCGTACATCTCCACGCTGAGGTTCGGGATTGTCCAAGTGTAGTTCACTATGCCCACATCGTCATATGAGCCAGAGCCGTCGAATGTCACCTGAACATCCTCGTCAACCGTCTGGTCGGGGCCTGCGTCCGCCACAGGCAACATATCAGCCGTAATGTTCACCCTAACTGAGTCCGTGGCCATGTATCCTGCCCCATCTGAGACCTCGAGCGTGACAAGATAGCCGCCAGTAGTGTTGAATACTGTGTCCACGACCATTCCGTCGAGAGCCACGGGGTTCCCCCAGCCGTCGACATACACCCAGGTGTAGCTCGCAATTCCTACATTATCGAATGAGCCGCTGGCATCCAGAGTGACAGTGGTGTTCACAACCGCGTTCTGATCAGCTCCTGCGTCTGCAATAGGCGGGTCGTTGTCCACCATGAAGAAGCTGTAGTTGGAGGCCCGATTGTTCGCGAGGTCGACTCCCGTGAACAATGCCATGTAGTCCCCGCTGGGAAGGTCTGCCGTGAAGTCAAGATACATGCTGACTGTCTCCAGCTGAACAGTGATGTTCAATGTCGACATCTCGTTCTGCATGGTCGCCAAGTTGAACTTATCAACGTTGGAGGATATCCAGAACAGGCCTGTAGGATCCATTGCCGCATAGGCGTCAGGCCCTGACCCAAAGTCGATGCCCAACAGTGCGCCGGCGAAGTCGAAAACAGCCCAGCTTGGAGCAGAGCCCATCATGGATGAGTTGACATACTCTCCCCAGACAAGGTACTCGCTCATGTTGCCGGTCCCCCAGAAGCTGGTGGGGTACTTGTTTCCATTTCCGTCGGCGAGCATTATCTGGTCGCTCAGGACCGTGTCCCAGTTCCACAGACCAGCCGTCCAAACGCCCGGGGAAACTTCAGTTGTTGTCAGCTCTCCCATCGGCAGTCCGTTCCAGATTTGGGTCCCGATTTGGTCTATATTGTGTATCCAGACATACTGGCTGTTGGCTCCCACGACCTCGTACAACTGCAGTCCGACCTGCCAGAGGTAGGGCTCGGTTATTGTGGAGTACACGTCAACCGGGTTTAGCATGCTTGCGTTGGTGCTGGGGTCGATTGCCACGTCCACAAGAGGTGCCTGAGCGTGAGGCGTCAGGCCGACGTCGTGCGTGACAGCGCCCCCAGGAGCGCCTGGCAGTACGGTCTGAACATCAGGCAAATACCCCACTGCGGAGACGCGAATATCAAGCACCAGGCAGGGAATCTGCATCTCGTAGTACCCGGTCGAGTTGGCATTCGTGCTGTTGAATAGCGAGAAACCGGAAACTGCCTGGACGAGCGCGTTCGGTACAGGGCTGCCATCTGAGATGTTTGTCACAGTCCCCGATAGCGTATAGTTGCCAGCGGCTCCTGACAGCGGGATCATGTAGAAGTCGTACTCGTATGAGGCCGCATCGGGGATGTCAATGACATTCATAGTGTTCTCGTATCCGCCGAGATTCCCAGCTACCATTGAAGCAGGATTGGGAGGGACCATGAGTGAGTATGATCCTCCGCCAGACGTCATCGTCATATTGAACCTCCAGTAGTCAGGGTACGATGACAACGAGGACACCATCACCTGCACGCCATCCAGAGGGCTCAGCGTCGAGGCGTCACTAACGGTCCCATAGAGCTGCGTGCTCGCCGGGACGAGCGAGTGGTTTGCCCATACTACCTCATCAGGGCCGACCATCGTAGTGAAGTCCTGCTGCATCTCGTACGCATATCCCATGGCTATGAACGCCAACCTGAAGTTGCCCGGAGACACGCTGATCTCATAATGGCCCGTGCCGTCAGTGGTCGTTGAGTTAGATGGACCATATTGCCTTTGTACCATCACATAAGCTCCGGAGATTGGGTCGCCTGACGACTCGTCCGTCACAAAGCCCTTGATCACAGAGTTCTCAGAAGTCAGCAGAATGTCCAGTGTAACATCGTCGCCCGAGCCAAGCGACAGTTGCGTCCCGTTGCTCGCATACCCATTCGCACTTGCGCCTACGGACCAATTGCCAGTGCCGACACCCAACTCGTATGAACCATCAGCAGGCGTTGTAGTATAGTTGTACACATAGAGATTAGTGCCAATTTGATTGGAAGCGTATACGTTCGCCCCTTCTATCGGGAGCATCGAAAGGCCATCGAGCACATGTCCTCGGACGATAGAGCTAACCAAGGACATCTGGAAGTCTCTGGAGATATTTCCCGCCACGAACTGCATGTTCTGCTCTCTCTGCGAGATGTAGCCTGGAGCCGACACAGTCAGCTCGCCCGAACCTTCGGTCGTCGAGAGTGTGTAATAGCCCGAGCCATCTGTGAAATTGCTGAATGTGGACGGGGCTCCGTTCATTCTTGCTTCCACATATGCTCCCGCGATTGGTGAACCCGATCCAGCAACGGTCACATAGCCTGAGATATGAACTTGCTCAGCGCCCTTCGGCGTAAGCGAGAGGTTCAGCCACTGAGTCTCTCCTGGCGCAAGGGGCACGCCCGTGCTGTTCATCCCCGTATAATACCCCTTGGCGTCAAACACTGCTACCGCAGCAACACCGGAAAGGAGCGTGGTTTGGTAATATCCAGATCCATCGGTAGTGGTCCAGTTGATGTAAGTAGGATTGTCGCTGACCATCGTGATTCCCAGCACGTGACCAACTGTAACGGGTTCCGCAGGGTTGGAGGCGTTCGTCACAAGTCCCTTGATCGTTACCTCCGTCGGAGGAGCTGGAGTGAGATCAGGGCTCACAGTGACCGTCTCGCCATGGCCTATTGTCTGGACGGACCGCGCATTCGTATCGAACATCGCCTTTCCATTGGCGAAGTAGACGGTGTATGTGGCACCTCCTTCTACCCATAGCTCATAATTGCCAGATGAATCGGTCACCGTTGCGTTGTCTGACGGCTCGCCACCACTCGTGCCCACTGCATACATGACCAGCGTATCGGGGGCGGGCGTGCCGGATATCGTCACGGTCCCTGTGAATATCGCATCCTCTGTCTGTGCCGTGGCGTACAGGCTGCCAATAGCAAAGGCGCCCGCAACCATCACCAGGCACAGAGCGACTGCCAGAATCCTTTCCAAGAAGCGCTCTGTTCCTTTCATTCGAAATCTCCTCACGCAAACACTTTCGGCGCGACCCGGGGGATGGGTCCACCAAACTGATGCTCAATAGGTTCATGCCCTATATATATGGTTGTCGAACAGCCAGAGGACCAGAAATGGCGAAAAAACACCCAGAAGCTCGGCTGTTCAAAGATCCGCCGCTCAGGCTGTTACTGAATAGTTCGGCATCACCTTAATTCAATACCGCGGGTTTTGGATTGAAGAGGACATCGAGGCTTGTGGCATGTCAGCAAGAAACGGCAATGGTGAGATCCTTTGGCGAGGATGGTCCAAGGAGGCGTTCGATGAGGCCACCGCTCAGAAGAAGCTGATCATTCTCGACCTCACAGCCTCGTGGTGCCATTGGTGCCATGTCATGGACTCTACCTCATATTCCGACAGCGATGTCATCCGCCTGGTCAATGAGAACTTCATCCCGATCAGGGTAGACATAGACAGGCGACCTGACGTCTCCGAGAGATACAACAGAGGAGGCTTCCCAACGACCGCCTTCCTGTCAGACCAAGGGGAGTCCGTCTGGGGCGCAACCTACCTCCCCCCAGCCGACATGAAGCGGATAATCGAATCAATCCTTCGAGCCAAGGCTTCGGGGGAGATAGATGCTGCGCTTGAGAGAAGCCGAATGCCTTACTTGGACATCTCCAAACCTGCACCGGAGCCAGCATCGGTCCAATCCGTCAACCTCGCCTCTCTGTTCGAGGACGTCTTTGCGGCATATGATGTTGAGTTTGGTGGCTTCGGATCCGAGCCCAAATTCCCCAACCCTGACGCGATCGACCTGCTCCTTGACAGGTATGCCGTCGAGAACGACCGCGAGCTGGGCGAGGCGGTGGAGAACACCCTCGACCGCATGGCGGATGGACTGTATGATCCAGTTGAAGGAGGAGTCTTCAGGTACTCCGTCACGCGGGACTGGAAGGTCCCTCACTACGAGAAGATGCTCGAGACGAACACAGGCTTCCTGAGGAACCTCGTGAGAGCCAACAAGCTCCTCGGAAAGAAGCGCTATGAGGACCTCGCGAAGGGCGTTGCCAGCTACCTGCTCTCTACCCTCAGGGATGGGAGCACGGGAGGATTCTTCGGGAGCCAAGACGCAGACGAGGATTACTATAAGCTGCCTGAGAAAGGACGCAGGAATCGGACGCCGCCATCGATTGACAAGACCACCTTCGCTGGCTGGAATGCAGAGGCCTCTGCCACCCTCGTAGAGGCGGGCGTTCTCATGGGTGAGCAGGATTGGGTAGACGCTGGGAGATCAGCGTTCTACTTCTCCTTGAGGAACCTCTGGAATTCGGAAATGGGGCTTGTGAGACATGCAGTCGGTCAAGAGCTGTACATGTTCGAGGACCAGGTCGGGTTCCTCTTGTCGCTTGTTTCGGCACTCGAGCTCTCTCCCGACAAGGAGTTGTTTGAGATAGGCGACAAGCTGCTTGAAGGGGTTGAGAGACGCCTCTCAAACCCCGAGGGCGGGTACAGCGATGTCGTTCCTGGGGCCGAGGACTTGGGAGAACTTCAGAACCCTCGCAGATCACTCATTGCGAATGCGAAATGGGCGCGGTTGATTGCACTGTACGGTGCCGTCACGAGAAGGCACGAGCTGGAGGACCGGGCCAAGAAAACACTTCTCTCATTCACGACAAAGGAGGTCGAGGCGTATGGCGTCTTCGCTGCGCCATACCTTTATGCGTGGAGCGCTCTTGAGCGAGGGCCAGCGCTAGTAGAAATCCACTCCCCCACAGACCATGATGCCGCCTCGATCCGTCTATGGATCTCAGCGAAGGAAGACTCCGGGCCAGGAGTGGTAGCGATAGTCTCTAAGGACACGAATTCCAAGATCGATGAACCATTCGCGATCCTGTGCACGCGCTCAGGGTGCTCTGGAAGAATCACGGACCCAGGAGACCTGACTGACAGGCTGAGGCGATACAGGGCAGGTAAAGGCTAAAATACCATCTAGTTTCATGACCCGACTAGTCTGGACCATGACCTTGAAACCGAAGTACATATCGCGCAAGTTCCTTTCGAGCGATGAACACCTGGTCTTCGAGTCGCGTCCGAGCGCGTTCAAGTTCATGGTGTCTGGCTCAATCGTCATGCTGTTCGGCATAATCGCGCTTGTCATCTTCGCCTGGAAATGGATACCGAACGCGCCCTCGATACCATACATCAGCGACTACGTTGCCAATGCCGACTATGGCCTGTTCGTCCAGCTGGCCTTCGGAGCGGTGTTCTTCCTCGCGCTCATCTACTTCTTCTACAAGTGGCTCAGGTGGAACAGCACCATCTACGCCGTGACTGACGAGAGGATCATCCTCCAAACAAAAATACTGGCCAAGGAGTACGACGACATCGAGCTTACGCTCATCACGAACGTTGAGACCCGGCAGACCTTCGGCCAGAGGCTGCTCGGGTATGGAACCCTAGTATTCTCCACGCAGGGCACGACGGACCGGATGAGCTCCATCAAGTGGGATTGGGTCCCGGATCCGATGGATGTCCGAAAGAAGCTACAGGAAGTCATGGACGTCAGGGTCAAACCGCCCCTGAAATGACCTCATAGCCTCATCAGTTCGGGACAATGGTATTTCCGAGCTGAAGCGTTCCAGCAACAGACTTAGCCTCGGATGTTGTTCCGGGCAACCGTAGGGGAGTGGATTGTTTGGGCGCTGCTGATGTCATAAGAGAAGGGCCTGGAAAGGCGTTCATGTTGTGCAATGAGGCGATCGTCAGAGGGGCTCTGGAGGCGGACGTGAAGATCGTGTCCGCGTACCCGGGCTCTCCGACGACTGAGATTCTGGACACGTTTTCTGATGTCGCACCCAAATTCGACTACAAGATGGAGATCGCGGCAAACGAGAAGGTGGCTCTCGAAACCTGCGCTGGAGCGTCGATGGCAGGGCTGAGGTCGATCACTAGCATGAAGAGCGTCGGGCTGAATGTCGCATCAGACTCGTTCATGTCCCTGTCATACACGGGGATCAAGGGAGGCATGGTCCTTATAGTCGCAGACGACCCGCAGGCACACTCTTCCCAGACCGAGCAGGATGGGAGGCCGTTCGGGCCGAATGCGTATGTCCCGATGATAGAACCGTCGAACCCGACCGAGGCGAAGAAGATGGTGAAGTTCGCCTTTGTCCTTTCCGAGAAATACGGAGTACCAGTTCTGATAAGGACCACGACGAGGGTCAACCACCAGAGTGGGATCGTGGAGCTGGAAAGGCTCGACAGGAAGCCCTTTGCGAAGGTCAAGTGGGATCATCCGCCGGGCAGGTTCGTCACAGTCGCCGAGTCCGCGAGGAACTTCAAGCACGCTCTCTTGGAGAGGACCGAGAAGATCGAGCAGGAGTTCTCTGGCTCCGAATTCAATGTTGTCAAGGACACCGGTTCGGAGCTGGGCATCATCACGAGCGGAGCTGGATACAACTACACAATCGACGCTATCAAGATCCTGGGCATCAACCCATCGGTACTGAAACTGGGGACGACCTTCCCCATCCCGAAGGATCTCATTGCCGGGTTCCTGAGGAAGCTGAAGAATGTCGTAATCGTTGAGGAGCTGTCTCCATATCTCGAACTTCACGTCACGGCGATCGCGAAGGACGCCAACCCCGGCGTCAAGATCTTCGGCAAATGGACCGGACACTTCAGCGAGGCGCTCGAGTACAACCCGAACATTGTTGTCGATGGGATTGCGAAGGTGCTCGGGGTGAAGCCGCCTGTGGACTACAATGCAGTCATGGCGAAGGCCAAGGAGCTGAAGACAGGCCTAGCCGACAGGTGGCCCACATTCTGTCCAGGCTGTCCTCACAGGGCGACTCTGTACGCCGTCAGGCAGGCGCTGAAAGGGACCAAGCACGTCCTCTCGACCGATATCGGATGCTACTCCATGAGTTTCCTGCCTCCGATCGAGTATGGGGACTCGCTGCTCAGCATGGGCGCCTGCTTGGGAGTTGCCGCGGGGATGCAGTATGCAGTCGAGGAGAAGGTGATCGCCATGATCGGGGACTCAACTTTCTACCACGCGGGGCTCCCGGGCCTCGTGAACGCGATCCATCACGGAGATGATTTCACCCTAATCATACTGGACAATGAGGTCACGGCGATGACCGGGCAGCAGCCTCATCCGGGGTCGGACATAAGCGCGGGCGACAGACCTGCGAAACGGCTGGTCCTGGAGAGCGTGATCAGAGGCATGGGCCTGGAGGACATCACAATCGTCGACCCATACGACATAAAGAACGCAATCGGCCCTATGAAGGAGGCGTTCTCTAGGAAGGGGCCTAACGTGATTATATCCCGAAGAGCGTGCGCGCTCTATGCAGACCGAAACAAGAGAAAGCGCGGAGAGAAAATAGATACTAACAAGGTGGATAGAAGCGTGTGCAAGAAGCCTTACACCTGCATTCGGACCTTCTACTGTCCAGCACTCTCTGTGAGAGACGACGACAGGACGGCTGAGATTTCGAAGGAGCTCTGCGACAGATGCGATGTATGCGCCAGACTCTGTCCATTCGGCTCCATCAAACGAAGGGAGGGCGAGTAGGCATGGCGACGAAGGAGTTCAGCGTGTACATGTCTGGGGTTGGAGGGCAGGGGCTGGTCCTGCTCTCGAATGTCATTGGTGCTGCTTGCGCATCGTCTGGGATCAGAGCGCTGACGGGGGAGCAGCACGGTCTCTCGCAGCGCAGCGGCTCGATCAACGTGCACATGAGGATAGGGGAGGAGATCATGTCCCCTCTGATCCCGATCGGTGGCGCAGACGCCCTGCTCGCGCTAGAGGCACTTGAGGCATTGAGGTACGTGGAGTACCTCCAGCCAGGTGGGGTCGTGCTGATGAACTCGCGTATCCAGCATCCCATCTCCGAGACCGCAGTGCACATCAGGGACAAGGCGATCAAGTACATGTCGGTCGAGGACGTGAAGAACCGACTCGGACAGGTGACGGACAAGATCTCCGCGATCGACGCTCTCGGGATAGCGAACAAGGCAGGCAACCCGCTGACCGAGAACATCGTCATGCTCGGAGCGCTCAGCACGCTGGAGGCTTTTCCGGTGCCGGAATCAGCGCTGAAGGATTCTGTCGCTGCGAACGTGCCTAAGAAGGCCGTGGAGGTCAACTTGAAGGCCTTCGATTTGGGAAAGGAGGCCGCGTTCGAGCACCTGTGCAGTTTGGTTAAGTGCAGGAAGTAGATTCCCGGGGATGATACTGTATGAAGAAACTAGAGTACGTCCGGGTTGACGTCTTCGCCGACAAACCCTTCGGAGGAAACCCGCTAGCGGTCTTCCCAGATGCTAGGGGGCTCTCGAGCGGGCAGATGCAGCTCCTAGCGAGAGAGATGAACCTCTCAGAGACAACTTTCGTCCTGCCACCGTCCCCGGGCTCTGGAGGCGACTTCAAGGTCCGGATATTCACCGCTGACATGGAAATCCCCTACGCAGGCCATCCCACCCTGGGCACATTCTACGTACTCGCGAGGCTTGGCAAGATCAAGCTGAAAGGGCCGATGACCACGGCGATGATGGAGGTCAAGGCAGGCATACTTCCCGTAGAGATCTACTCCTCGAAAGGAGAGGTCGACAAGGTCGTGACGGTGCAGAAACAGCCAGTCTTCGGAGAAATCTATGAGGACACCGAGCTGGTCGCCGAGGCGCTTTCTCTGAGAACGTCGGACTTCATGCTGGACAAGGCCCCGATCCAGCTTGTATCGACCGGGCTTCCATGGCTCATAGCGACAGTAAGGAACAGGAAGGCCGTCGAGCAAGCAGCACCGAACGCCTCGGCATTCACAGAAGCCGTGAAGCCACTACCGAAGAACGTTGTGGACATCTATGTCACCTGTCTCGAACCCGTGGATAGGACTTCCACGACACACTCGAGGGCGTTCTCATTGGTGTCGAAGGCCATAGTGGAGGACCCGGCAACGGGCAGCGCGAGCGGGTGCCTCGGAGCGTACCTTGTACAGAAACGCCTTGTGCCCGTCAAGACAGTCACGAGCATCACCAATGAGCAGGGGTACGAAATCGGAAGGTCCAGCAAGATCGCCATCGAGGTTCGATCGGATTCGAGGAGCAGAATCGAATCTGTCAGGGTCGGCGGGTCAGTCGTTCACATGATGGATGGGGTAGCATTCCTGTGACTTGCAGGTCATTGTGAAAGCGGCAGCCGGACCTTGAATACGGTCCCCTGGGTGTAGTCTCCCGGAACCCTGTCCTCAGCCCGGACCTGTCCACGATACCTGTTCGTCAATGTCTTCACGATGTGCAGTCCCAACCCCGAGCCCTTCTTCTTCACTCCAGCCGCGAACCTCTCGAATATCTTGTCCTTCGCGTCACTAGGAATGCCCTGGCCATGGTCAGCTACGGAGACGACGACATACGGCCGGTCCTTCGAGTCGTCCCGTAGGACGTTTATGGATATCTCGACCGGATCGTGAGGATCGTACTTCACTGAGTTTGTCAGGATGTTGACGAAGAGCTCCCTAATCAGCTCGTCAGCTATGACCATGTAGACGCCGGCCTCCGCGTTGTGCTTGAACGAGATCTTCCTGGTCATTTGGTATTGTGGGACGCTCCTGACGCAGTCAAGAAGGACCGAACCCAAATCGACTCTGGTCAGCTTGGTCGTCCCCCAGGTCAGTTTTGACATGGTCCTCACGTTGTTCGCCAACCTGCTGACGTTCATGACCTGCTCCGACATCTTGTTTATCGCGGAGAGCTGGTCCGGCCTGTCCATGGTCATCTTCAGAAGGTCGAGATACCCTATGATGGCCTGGTTGAAGTTCTTGATGTCGTGGGAGAGCAGGTCGGTGTAGAACTCGGCGCTGTTCTTGCTCTCGCTCATCGCCTGGAACATGCGCCCGTTCTCTATCGCTATCCCCGCGAGGCTGGCGAAGATCTCTATGATCTCGACGGTCTCGGCGTCCGGTATCCTGTCGTCCTTGGGCTTGAGGATCTCGAGGTATGCGATGGTGACGCCCTCGCGATCAGTTATGAAAGTGTCCATATGGTCCAGCTCATGCCAGCAGCCTTCTCCCTTCCTAGGTAAGCGCATGAGCTCTGTATCCGGATAATAGAGCACATCCTCCGGAACGAGACGGTAACCTTCTGCGGGGTTGTAGTATGTCATCCTGCCGATCTTCCTGTTCCACTTGATCACGGATGTAGAAGTGTCCCTCTTCCTGGGGTCGACTATCTGCTCTAGCAAGTCTATCGGATAGGCTAGCTGCTTGATCGCGTTGGACCGCTCCTCGGAGAACCCGAAGACCGCCTGAACCTTGAACGTGCCCTCATCCTCGTGCCTTATTCCAATCACCATCCTCTTCATGCCCAGCAGCTGCGCTAGCGTCTTCAAGATGCCCTCGAGCATCTGGTCAAGGTCGCGAACGTAAAGGATATCAGAGGTCAGGTCGAAGATGCGGGAAAGCTGCTCGGTCCTCTGGGCAATCAGTTGCAGGGCGGTTTCCCTATCGCTCGTCAACCGAGCGTTCTCCACTGCCACTTCGGCGAGAGATGTGAATATCTCAAGCGTCTCGAGAGTATCCTCATCAGGCAGCCTCCAGTCAATCGGCTCGGAGGGGTAGAGGACGCCCACGATCCTGCCTGTGGAGTCATGGAGGGCGAAGGCGAGCACGTCGCCGTCCCTGAACTCACCAGGCTCCCTGGCACTTCCGGATTCAGACTCACGAAGCAACCGCGGAATCACGAAATGGACGATCTGTTTGACGCTCAGCTCCTCCCTGGGCGTGAAGTAGACCGATTGCCGTATCTTTCTCTTCTCCGCCAGGTCTTCCAGGACGACATCCAGCGGGATGGTCCGGAATTTGGTCTCCCGGACCGCCTCATCAGGGTAGCCAAACAGGCCCATCCAACGGAATGCCCCGACGGCCTCGTCGTAGACGATCAATGTGGTCTTCTTGAAGCCGAACAGGCTAGAGACCGTCGACAGGATCATCGTGGCTAGTTTCTCCAGCTCCTTCTCGGACACGATCGAAGAGGATATGTAGAGCACGTCTTCCAGGAGGTCCGTCTTCTGGAGTATCCTCGAAGATCTTCCCTCGCGCTCCAACTTGTCGAACTCACGGCCTACAACCATTATAGCTACCAGGGAGAGCACCCTCCCCATGGCTACGACTGGCGAATGGGGGATTCTGCCATCGGAAGTGCCGTTCACTCTCACGCTCACGAGCGCCTGGCCAGACGCCTCCGGAATAGCATAGAGTAGAAAATCCGATTCCATCCATGTTCTGTCGGCAGGGGCTGCATCGCCCTGCTTTTCATCTATTGATGTCTCAGGAGGATTAGCCCCAAACCACGCTTCTGGCCTTGAGAAATAGACACCTTCGAGAATCTTCAGGCCCTCGTCGAGATCCCATTTCTCGTACCTTATCTGGACCCGATCATCATTCGATGCTGGGAATAGTGAATCGAGCGCCTGTCTCAGCGTATCGTTGGACACCTGCAGCTGGATGTCCCTGAACCCCAGGATATCCTGCAGTCCGGAGAACACCGCCTTCACGGTTTCCGCAACGGGATCTCCTCTGGCGATACGCTCCGTTATGTTCTGGATCGTGGCAGTGAGATCAGCAGCTGTCTGGGCTGCGGGATCTGAGGGGTTGGGGTCACTACGGGGCTCAGGGCTCACATGAAGCCCTCCTCAGAACAGATTAACATGTGGAGTCCTTCTTGATCGACCCTGGGGGTTGGGCCAATCGTGCTATTGCATTATGATATATATTAGAGTGTCACACATGGCAATCATTTCTTGAGAGTCTGGCCAGGGCCAATAGATGGGAAGGAGGGGCAATTGCAGGAGCTTCGGCAAAACACTTAATAGAGGGGTAGGAGAGATTCGGGCCTGAGGGTTGACGCAGATGGCAGACACGAAGGAAATCATCTCGACTGCGATCGAGTTCGAGCACTATGGACACGAATATTACATCAGGTTCCAAGAGCTCTTGGCCGACAGCAACGCAAAGGCGTTGATGAAGAGCCTTGGCGAGGACGAGAAGGAGCACGCCGAGATACTAACCAGGCAGCTCCGAGAGCTGGGTGGAGAAGCCATAAAGCCTTCCACGGAGATGCTGGCCAAGGGCATGGCGGAGATCTTCCCTGAGAGGATGAAGAAGAACTCAATCGCGACGAAAGATGCAATCTCGGCGATCAAGCTGGGCATGAGGACCGAGCAGAGGTCGATAGATTTCTATTCGAAACACGCGAGGGGAGCGCCCCATGACCTCAAGGAGATCTTCGAGAAGCTTGAGAAGATGGAGAGAGGACACCTGAGCATGCTAGAGGATAACTTGAGAAATCTCGAGGACGAGGGTGTCTGGACAGGATACGTGCCAATCCTGGAAGGATAAGCGCTGAAGCAGCCAGACCAATTGGATGCCAACCTTTTTTAGATGCGGGCATCATCAAGGCATCGCCTGGATGTGACTAGCTTTGGCGCGAGTCGTACCCTTCTCAGCAGTACACTACAACACTTCCAGGTTCGGCCAAGATCTCACGAGGTTTGTGGCCCCTCCGTATGATGTCATCGACCAGGGGATGGAGAAGAGGCTCAAAGAGGATCGGCTTAACATCGCGCACATCACCCTCGGGAACGAGAATGACGCGTATCAGCTCTCTGCTCGGCGATTGGATAGATGGCTGGACGACGAGGTACTTGTCAGGGAGCCAGATAAGGCATTCTACATCTACGAGCAGACCTTCCAGTCCCCGGACGGAACGCCAATAGTGCGCTCGGGGATAATAGGGCTGGTGCAGCTAGAGGACCTATCCAAGGGCGACATTCTCCCGCATGAGATGACCATCCAGAAGCACAGGGCGGACAGGCTGGAGCTGATGTCGGCCGCGAAGGGCGACCTCGAACAGATATTCATGCTCTACGATGACCCGACCGGGGAAATAGAAGGCGTCCTCCAAGGAAGCAGAAAGCGTGAGGAGTTGCTGAGGTTCGTGGACTCCGAGGGGGTTCATCACAGGATCATCAAGATGTCCGAGCCAGACACCATCGCCAAAGTATCCTCCATCCTGGCGAAGGCGAGGCTTCTGATCGCAGATGGTCATCACAGATACGAGGTCTCATTGGAGTATCGAGACAGAATGAGGGCAAAGGACAAGCCCGGGGGTGAGATGCCCTATGATTTCGTGCTGGCGACGCTCGTGAGCTTCAGAAACCCAGGCCTGGTGATATTCCCGACGCATAGGCTCGTCCGTGGCCTCTCTGAGGAGGAGATATCAGGGCTCACGGGGAAGCTCGAGCGGGAGTTCGAGATCAGGGAATACGCGAGTCCGGAGGAACTGACGAAGGCTATCGAGAGCTCCTCGGCCGGGGCTTTTGGCGTTTGGATAGGAGCCAAGAATCTGTTCATGTTGGCGAGCAGGAAGAAAGACGCCAAGACAGCTAGCCCACTGGATGGCCTGTCGGTCTTCATGCTGCAGGAGAGAGTTCTGAAGGCAATGCTGGGGTTCACGCAGGAGATGCTCGACAAGAAGATCAACATAGAGTATGTCAAGGGGACACAGGCCTCGAAAGCCGCCATGCAATCTGGCGAGTTCCAGGCCTGTTTCTTCGTCATGCCCCCGAGCGTCCAACAGGTCATGGAGGTCGCGAGGACAGGGCAAAGGATGCCCCAGAAGTCCACCTATTTCTTCCCGAAGATCTGGTCCGGGACCCTGATCCACCTTTTCAGGTGAGCTCGTCAATCGGTAAATATCTCGACGCACATACGGCGGCCGGTGAGCTCTCTGAAGTACGACATCGGCATACTCGGGGGACGAATCGTCGATGGTGCAGGCGTGACTGTCAACTTAGCACCTCCTCCGGAAGTTCGATTCTGTACCAGAGGTTATAGAAGCTCGTGAACGCCAGGGTCCAGCTCCTGGCTGAGTCGAAGCTGGACCGATGCGGGAAGGAGTTGTGGA
>Ga0315282_10000372_pt1 | contig 89797 bp, 67 predicted proteins | sample YL17G07_20_MG_FD_203693 | JGI IMG/M metagenome (GOLD analysis project Ga0315282, IMG submission 203693) | Sediment microbial communities from Yellowstone Lake, YNP, Wyoming, USA - YL17G07_20 | ecosystem: Environmental > Aquatic > Freshwater > Lake > Sediment | place: USA: Wyoming | collected...
CTGATATTGTATCCATGGGCTGTCCCTCCTAACGTTGGTAGCGTTGTGGTGATTGTTCCACAATCGCCCGGGGGACAGCCTTTCATATGATTAGTTGATTATTTGACCAATCCATCATGTGGCATCATCCCATCGGACAGAAAGCCTCTTTTCGTCAGCCTGGCCGCATGATTTGGCTCAAGCAATCCTTGGTTCACCCTGAACTCCCGGTATAAATGGTGTCACATAGAATGTTGTCAGGTCTTGACATACAAGATTTGGAGCCGGAACTTGCATATAAAGACCTGACCACGAAATCCTTGCTGCCTTTCCACGATTCATGAATGTCAAATGTCAAACCCTGACACCTCTTCTCTAGCAGACCGGGATTTTACGGACTACCTGGCCAGACAGGACACGATTTCCCCCACATACATCCGGTGGTAGTCCTTGCGAGGGTAGAAAATATTGAGCTTCGGCACAAGGAAGTGCGCCGGATTGAAGTCATGCCAGTAAAGCTTGCGGCATTCGAAAACCAGCCGCGCCTCCGCGAAATAGATACCACCGTTCCGGCCGAGGACCGGCGTCAACCCGGCCTCCCTAGCCTTGTCGATATCCCTCCCCGACTTCTTTCCACAGAGCCTTAACGCCGGCCGGTACTTCTCCTCGAAAAACGTCAGGGTAAACATTTCGTGGCGCTCCATGAACTTGAACGTGTGCCGGACCGGACGGATGAAGCACATGGCGACTTCCCTCTCCCAAAGTATGCCCAGCCCACCCCAGCTGGCGGTCAGCATGTTGAATGATTCCATGGTGCCGGCGGTGACCAGCATCCAATCCCTGTCCATCAGCTTGAAGACGTTGTCGGTGCGCGATCCCGGACTGACGGTCCTGAATTTGTAGGCCATCCCCTTCCTCCCCTTCATTGTCCCGGTTAGCCGGGCAGCGCCCAGCATATTAGTCGAAATCTTGGCACAGCGCGAGTTTACCGGGCTTCCCCAGGATGCAATCGGACATATAAGTTACCCGGCCTGGGGATTGCCCCGTTCTTCGCTACGGATTCCAGCGGATACCGATTAACAACTTTTCATGAAAGGAAACTATCAACCACACATTTCCCTCCGGGAAGGGAATTTATTGTTCCGCGCCCGGCCAGTGTATATTCGATACATGGGTACAGGGCTCCCAAGGAACGCCGGACCATGGCGTAGGCCTGCCGGGATTGGACGCAGCCTGCTTCTGGGCATCCTGGTGTGGGCGGGGGGCGGGTACGCCAACGACATCATTACGACATCCTGGCTGCCGGCGGCCGGTGCCGTCGGCGACAGCCAGGTCTATTTCAAGCTCTTGGAGAAGTTTCGCGAGACCCACCCGGGCGTCGAGGTTCGCGAGTTCATGCTGATGACGCTGCCCTACCAGTTTGCCGACGCCTCGACCGCCATGGGGGTTGCGTCCGCGGCGGGACCGGACATCCTCTCGCTTCCGCTCAGCCGGCTCGGAGACTACATTCAGGAAGGGCTTATTCAGCCGGTGGACGACCTGTATGCATCTTACGCGACGCCCGAGCGCGAATGGACGGCGCTGCACGACGCGCTCAGGATTGACGGCAAGGTCTGGACCGCAGCGGCTTCGGTCCATGTGCCCGTCCTCGTAATCAGCCAGGAGGCGTGCGCGAAGGCGGGCATCAAGGAATCTGAACTTCCCACCAACTGGGACAAGCTCGCTTCGATGGCAGCCCGGCTCACCACCAAGGAAATGGCCGGGCTCGGACTGCCCCGCGGGACCCTGCTCATGGGACTGTGGACGGCCATGGTCCGGCAGGCCGGAGAAGATCCCGGCGGCCGCGAAGGACGGGACGGGCACCGCGAATACGCGCTCACCGCGCCGGGTGCCGTGCAAGCGACCGGCAAGCTTCAGGCCCTCGCCACGGCCATCCAATCTGCGGGGGGACGGATACGGTTCGAGGACTATTCGAGCCAGCTCGAGGCCGCCATGGGCAAGGGCGAAATCGCCATGGCGCTCATGGACTCCGCCGTGCTCTTCGTCCCGGTCGATCCTGAAGAAGATTTGGGATACCAGCCGATCCGAGGGAGCGCCCCATACATGATTCCGTTTCCCGGCGCATTCGAAGCCGCGCCGCTTGTCTGGGCCACCCAAGTCACCGCCTGGGTGATGCCCAGCTACATCAAGAATCAGGCGCGCCGGAAACTGCTTTGGGAATACATGACGACCGTCTCGACCTTGAATCCTTCCTATGATGGCCTGTCCTTCGCCAACCTTTCGAGCCCGGGCGCGGTGCCCGACCTGGGCGCGGTGGTGCGGCATCCCGAACGCTCCGTCGGCGAGGCCTTTCTTCCGTCGTGGCTGAAGACCTTCAAGCTGCTGCTGCCCATGGCCCGTCTCCAGCCTCCGTATGCCGAACATTGGCGGCTCGCGCAATGGCTCCTGCCCGGACTGGAAGAGCTGATGATGAAAGGCGGTTCGCCGCAGGACGTGCTCACCGCGGCCCAGTCCAAATACGACGCCTCCGTGCGCAACGTGGACCGCCTCCAGTCCTCGCGCTGGCGGGCCGCCGCCTACGCCGGATTGGCCCTCCTGGCCCTGGCCCTGCTCGCCAGCCTGGGGTACCTGGTGCTGCAGCTCATCGGTGAAATCCGGCTGGTCCGCCGCCAGCCGTCGGCTGGCCTGTCGCGGCGTGCCGTGGGCATGCTGCTCCTCCTCTTCGTTCCCGGCCTGCTCCTCTCGATGCTCTTCGCCGCGTATCCCCTGCTGAACGGGCTGGATGTCAGCCTGTTCAGCCGCGTCCTGAACCACGGCGGGATATTCGTGGGCCTGAACAACTACGTGAATATCATGCTTGATCCGGGCGCGCAGCGGGCCGTGGCCGTCACCCTCGGATACCTCGCCTGGTCATTCCTGCTGGGATTCATTGGACCGCTGGTGCTGGCAATCGTCCTGTCGGGCTTCATCCGGTTGCAGATGATTGCCCGACTCATGTTCTTCATCCCCGCCGCGGCCAATGCCGTGGTGATTGCGCTCCTCTGGCGCCAACTCTATACCCAGTCGGGCGCGATCAATATGATCGCTGGCTGGCTTGGGTTCGCGCCCCAGGACTGGCTGGGTTCACAGAAAACCGCGCTTTTTTCGGTCTGCCTGGCACAAGCCTGGGCGGGGCTGGGAATCAACGGGCTGGTCTACCTCGCCGGGCTCTCCACAATCCCCGAATCGCTGTTCGAGGACGCCGAGATGGCGGGTGCCGGCCTCATCGGTCGCTGGGAAATAATCCTCTGGCCCCATCTCAAACCCCTCATCGGGGTCTCCTTCGTGGGCTGGTTGCTGGCCACCGCCCGCACCTCGGAGCACGTGCTCCTGCTGACTGCAGGCGGCCCCGAGGGCAGCACCCACGTGCTGGGGCTGGACATTTTCAAGCGCGCCTACGTCGACATCCACTACGGTGCCGCCATGGCCGAGGTCTGGGTCCTGGTCTCGCTCATCCTCGTCCTCGCGATCTACCAGATGCGCGCCATCCGCGAAGGTCAGCTGAAGGTCACCGTCTGATGCCGTTCCTCCTTCCTTTCCACCGGGCGTCCACGCACGAAAAGGTCGTCCAAATCATCGCGTATCCCATCGCAATCGTTCTCGGAATTGCCGTGGTGGCCCCGCTGGCTGTCATGGCGGTCAATTCGTTCGGCGATATCACGGACGCCCAGGCCGGGATCAGCATGCCGGCTTCGCTCAAGCGATACCTGGGATCGGATCCCTTCTATATCCGGTATCTGCACCAGCGATACGAAGGGTTGCCGGAGATGGCCCTGAACCACTGGTATCCCGAGCACTACGCCCCCCCCGCCGACAACCCGGGCATCAGCATAACCGACCTGATCAGCAAGGTCACGCCGCCAGAGGGGAACTGGAAGCAGCAGGCCAGGGACGCCCGCGAGTGCATGGCCAAGGGCATTCCATGGAATTTCAAGGAGCTCCTCTTCCTGTCGTGGACCTGGAACCCGCTGAGCATGGGCGAGGTTGCCCTCGCCTGCTCCGGCAAGCTGGCCGACGACTGGAGCAGGTATCTGGCCCGCCGGTATAAATCCGTGGCGGGCATAAACCGCGAATTCGGAACCGCCTATCGGACGTTGCACGATATCCCGATTCCCACGACCCTCAGCCTTGAGAACGAGAACGCATACATGCTCGGGACCCCCCTTATGCGCGCCTGGAAGGACTATCTGGGCACTGAGGTCGATTCCAACCTGGTGACCCTGCTGTCATCCGACCTGGATTTTGCCGGCTTCATGAACGGCATACCGGCTACGGGAGGTTCGCTCGAGAAAGTCAATTCTTTTTTCGGTACCAATTGGAAGGACTGGCACGACGTAATCCTCCCCGAATCGGCCCCGGTATTGCCCGCAGGCCGGAACTGGTGGGAATACTACCTCAAGAACGAGGTCAACCCGTATATCCTGGAAATCATCAACCCCGCGAAGCACGGGGCCGAGTGGACCGCCTTTCTCCTGAAGGTCCACGGGTCGTTGGGGACCGCCGCGGCCGCCTGGGGAATGTCCGCCGCTCCGGCAATCCCGCCCGCCACCCTTGAGGCCGCCGATGCGACCGAGCCGGGCTTCCACGATTGGTCGAACTTCGCGCGGTCGCTTCCCGGGCCGGCCCTGCGCGCCCGCACCCCGGAAGGCATGTGGCGCAAGTTCCTCCGGGAAAAATACGGGACCCCGGAGGCGCTCGCTTCGGCGTGGAACCTCCCCACCAGCGCCGATTTCGCCACGGTGCTGTGGCCGCAGGTGGCGCTGGACCGGGCATACTACGAGGAGCACAAGCTCGCCATCATCCTGGAGGGGCTGTTCCATAATTACCGGCGGGCCTGGATCATGATTGCGTCCGCCACCCCGGCCCTGTGGAACACCCTGCGATACACCGGCCTGGCGCTTCTGTTGTGCCTGCTGCTCAATACCGGCATCGCCTACTGCCTCGCCCGGTTCAAGTTCCCGCCCCTGCAAATGTCGCTCGCCTACTTCCTCGCCCTCTCGGCCTTCCCCATCGAGGCCATGGCCATTCCCAACTTCATCCTCCTGCGCCACATCGGGTTATTGAACACCGTCTGGGCGCTCGCGCTTCCCACGGCGGTAAACGGGTACTTCATCTACCTCCTGAAATCCGCGTTCGAGGGCATCCCGCCGAGCTGGTTCGAGCAGGCCCAGATCGAGGGCGCAAGCGAATGGCAGCTTTTCCTCAAAGTGGGTCTGCCGGCCGCCAGCCCGATGATCGCCGTCGTGGCGCTATACGGGTTCATGTACGCCTGGTCCAATTTCCTCTGGGCCATGATTGTGGGCGAGTCGCGCGAGATGTGGACCATGCCTGTACTGATCTTCTCAATGCACAACTGGGAAACCGCGCCGTCGATTATTTCGGCCGCGCTGGTCATAATGACCCTGCCCCCTCTGCTCATCTTCATCCTCGCGAACCGCACCGTTCAGCGGGGCCTTACCGCCAAGTCCTGGTAATGCGCCAGCATCCCAAGCGTCCCGGGCCAATACACCAATGACATTTCGCGATATGAACCTGAATGTTTTCGAGGGAAAGCGGAACCCCGGTGTCCTATTCCAGCCCCGGATAGAGCCCTGGTTTGACCTGCACAGCAGGAAAGGGGACATTTCCGGCCGCTTCCGGGGAATGAGTGTCCGGGATTTCTACGACGATTTGGGCGTTTCCATGCGGTATATGCATTACTACACCGGAATGCCCTACCCGGTTGATTGCGCTCAATCAGCGAAGGTCCGCGTCACCTGGCAAGACGACGGGAAGGAAGGGGCCACTGTGATAGAAACTCCGGAGGGCCGGCTGGTTTCGAAACACCAAATGACCCAGGACAACACATGGCGTACCGTCGAATTCGCCGCGAAAACCCCCCGGGACCTTGCGGTGCTCAGGTCCTATTTCGAGAACACGGCCTATCACTTCAACGCCGGGAACTTCCGCCGGGGAAGCGAATTCATCGGCGACCGCGGCGAGCCGCAGTTCTGGGTTCCCCGGAGCCCCTACCAGGCCCTGTGCCTGGACTGGATGTCCCTTGAAGACTTCATGTCAGCGCTCAGCGAGGAACCGCAGGCGGTCGAAGACGCGATGAAGGCCATAGACGGCTCCTACGATCCGCTCTACGAGGAAATCACTTCCGCAGGATGCGTAAGGATACTGAACTTCGGCGAGAACATCGACATCAACTGGCTTTCCCCGGCCTACTTCGAGAAATACCACATGCCCTTCTACGCGAAGAGGTGCGGGCAGTTGTCCAGGGCGCACATCCGCACCCACGCCCATATTGACGGAAGTTTCAAGCCGCTGCTAAAGCACCTGAAGCGCCTGCCGTTCGACGGCCTCGAGGCGCTGACCCCCCTTCCGCAAGGGGACGTGGAATTGGAGGAGATAAAGGAACACATCGGCGACAAGGTGCTTCTCGACGGAATTCCCGCCGTCCTTTTCCTGCCGCACTTCAGCGCGGAGGCCGTGCAGGAATTCACCGAAAGAGTGATACGGTTGTTCCACCCGCGACTTGTGCTGGGCATATCCGACGAGTTCCCCCAGGGTGCGCCGGAGGAATGCCTGGAAAGGGTGAGGTGGGTGGCAAACCGATGCCGACGGAAGGAAGGATAACCGCCCAGAGATAACTCTTTGTTGAATCTGGCGTCAAACATCAAGTCCCGGCACCTCTTCCCCTGAACCTGTTTTATGGCATCATTAATGCGGAACATTCATGCGATACCTTAAAAACCATGCCATGGCTGTGGCAGTTGTGGTCATTGCGCTCTTTCTGGCAATCGCCGGAATCATTCTCTCCCGCCCCGGATTCTGGAAACAATACGAACACCACCCCGCATTATCCGGCATGCCCAAAACCGCCTTTTCAAGGAACAACCTTCCCGCCGACCCAATAAATATCGTTTTAGTCGGTGATAAGCCCTTTGTTGTCCATGCCTTACTTGCCTCCGGCTGGGTTCCCGCCGACCCTATCACGATGAAAACAAGCCTGGAGGAAGCCGCCAGCGCCCTGTTTGGCTTCAACTATATCCATGCCCCGGTCAGCAATATGTATCTATGGAACAGGGTCCAGGACCTGGCCTTTGAACAGCCGCTTCCGGGTGGTGCCCGGAAGAGGCATCACGTGCGCCTGTGGAGGGTTCCCGGAGGCAGCAACAGCGGCCTGGGCGTTTGGCTTGGAACCGCAACATTCGATACCCGCGTTGGCCTGGTCCACCATTCATTGATATTCACCCATCGCATCGCCCCGGCCGTGGATTCGGAACGCGAGAAGCTGGTTGATGACCTGATCAGGGCTGGCCGGGTACAGCAGCAATACCAGGTGACCGGTGTGGGCCAGACGTTGAACGGCAGGACGGCAAACGGTGACTGGTATTATACCGACGGGGAAATGGCGGTCTGCATACTGGAACAATCCCGGAACAGGCGGACCACCCCGCCTGAACGGCTGGAAAGTCCCGTCCATGTCAGGCTAAAGGACAGGATATGGCGCCTGGCTCGCCCATTCATCAATGCAATGGAACGATTCATGAAAGACGCCGGGTCTTGACACCTTACATTTGGAATCTGACCGTAAAGGCCTGCCCACGATTGCTCCTTACTGGAACATTCATATTTTAGGGGGACTTTAATTTCTCAACCCAAGCCTTTAGTTGGGGATTATCGGGATGAACCGACAATGAATATTCGTAGGAACTGATGGCGGCGGTCTTGTCTCCCTGCGCATACTGGCAGTTCCCCAGCAGTTGCCACCCTTCCCAGTGGTCCGGCTTGGCCCTTACCACCTCCGACGCCTTGCTCCAGGCCCCCGTGTAGTCACCGGCCGCATAGAGCTCCCCGGCTTTCTTATACGATTCATCCACGGATGTGGCGGATACGGGCGCCGCAGCGCCGGCCTCTTGCGGAGCCCCCGCCTCATGGGCGTTTGGCTGGGACCTGAGATAACTGACAATCCCGGTGAGAATTTCATTGATTTTCTCCCCGCCATTTACGTTCTGCTCGCAATCCTCAAGCAGTTTCACCACGTGCAGCCTGCACGACATGAGGTCCAGTTTCAGGATGACCGTATCGGGAACCCCCCGGGTGTAATCCGATGCCTCATCCCATTTCCTGCTGACGTCAATGACCAGCCGGTCGCTCGTTCCGGAAACTGAATTGTCATTGATATCATGGAGCGCCCGATAGCGCCTCCATTTTTCGTAGGTATCATGATAGTAATCAATGCCGTCCAGCCTGACCGCCATTTCGTCCATTTCCGCCTTTATTGCGCCGTGATATTTGATATTGTTCCGGAATCGCCCCTGCAGTTTCATTACCCGGTACTGTTCCTGCGTTACTCCCCTCAGGCGGAAACAGCTGATTTCCCTGCCCGACATGTCCGGCCCTTTGGCGTTCGGTTTTTCAACGACATCATAGCCGTCGTTGCGCAGGGTCCCTTCAATTGCAAGGATGACGGCGTCCAGCCGCCCCCTGACTTCCACGCCGGTGTTTTCAGCCATACGCCCTTCGCGTATCATTCCGGCGCATCCGCTTGCGGCAACAACGATGGCCGCAAAGGCTGAATATCGTATGGTTAAGGACAATCCCCCTCTGACCGCCATTACCCTCATCGTACCTGCCATCCTAACACCTTCAAATCACACTGTCGGGACTTCAACTGATTCCTGTCCGGAACGCGGGGAAAACCGCGGCCAACCTGCAAATCCTCTCCCCCCTAGAACCGGGTAATCCTGGCGCCAACCTTGACGTATAGCCCACTCTGGTCGATGGGCCAGGCGTTCTGGTCAACGTCGATCAGCATCTTGTCCGCTTCCTCCGATGAATCAACCTTCCCGTCGCCATTCTTGTCATACCCCTCATCAGCGGTAAGGATCGGCGCATAGCGGGATTCCCATCCAACCTTGATGAATATCTCCACCTTTTCCGCAAGCCGGACACCACCCTCGGCCTCCGCTCCAAAGGGAATCATTAGACCGGAGGTATTCTCATCGGAGTTGGCTGACAGGTCGATAAAGGGCGGCTGCTTTATCCGGATGCTTCTCTCCACCCGCACGCTGGCAAGCCCCAAACCGGCATGCACTCCAGCCCTGCCATATATCCAGCCAAGCAGTTCCAGTTGCCCGAATACTCCAACTGTTCCTTCCAACCAGCCCGCATTTATCGTCCAATCTTCCTCGAAGCTGTTCCCATACGAATCCTCCGTTAAGCCGTTCACCTTAAGGTCGTCCATCAAGGCCAGGTCCAGGGCAAATCCCACGCCGAACCAGCGTCCGCATGCAACTCCATCAATGCCCACCAAAACCGCATTCCCCGGCACCGAATCAGATATTTTCGGGGTCAAACCGGTGGGTTTCACGTCTCCCGTGATGTATTCCTTGATCTTATCTTCAAAGGGCGAAAGGCTTACCATGGCGACCCCGCCCTCTAATCCAATGGAATAGCGGAACTTCGGTTTTTCCTTCTTCGTTTTTTCCGGCGACGGGCTGGTGGCCGCCGGTGTGATTGCCGGGGACGAAACGGGAGCGGAGTTGCCCCTCAATTCGGCGGCAAGGCCGTCGGAAAAAACCTTCAACTGGGTGTTCGCCGGATTTATTTCAAGGGACTTCCTGTATGCTTCCTGGGCCCCAGCCTTGTCCCCGCGGGCGTATCTCGCATTGCCGACAAGCTGCCAGGCCTCCCAATTCTGCGGATTGTCCTTCACCGCCTCCGCTCCTTCTGTCAGCACCTTGTCGTAATCCCCGGCGTTATAGGCCGCCGTGGCGGCCTGATAGTGGTCCGCCGGTGCCGTCGCCGCGGGAACCGGCTGTCCCGCAGCCTTCAATTGGTCCACGTAGGCTTTCAGTTGCGGATTGTCAGGATTGATTGAAAGCGAGTATCCATATTCGGTGATGGCGCCGGCGTTATCATTAAGCGCAACGCGGCAGTTCCCCGCCAATTGCCAGGCCTGCCAGTGTTTCGGATCGGCTTGGGCGGCCGCCTCGGCCTTCGGAAGGGCGGCGCTGTAATTGCCCGCGCCGTAAAGCTGGAGGGCCTCCTGATAGGCCTGGTCGGCCGCCGCATCCGCGATGCATATTCCCGGCGAGCCCATCACTCCCATCATTACCAGCAATACTGCAATCCCCAGCCCCCTCCCCATACTCATGATGCGATTATATCCCCCAAAGGCAGCTACTAACGGCCAGAACGAACAACCTCTACTCGCTATGCTAGCTCAGGTATTGCGGTGCAGGTGGCCGGGGCGCCTGCGTCCCTTGAGCTTCGATACCGCCCAGATTGAAACCGACTTCCTGAGCGCCAGCCAGGCGTGCTCATTCCCCATCCTGGTGATTACCGTGTCGCCCGGCCCCAAATCCCGGGCCACGCCTTCGGTGAATACGCGGACCTTCCCGGAGATGACCACCACGAATTCGACCCCATCATGGAAGTGTTTTTCCACGCGCTGGCCCTTGGGCATGATGGAAATGCCCCAATCCGAAAAGTCCGCCCACTTGGGTATTCGCCGCGGACGTCCCGCCTTCAGGATGGGCATTTAAAACTCCTTTCCGGCTATTTCCGCCGGGTTCACGGCACGCCCTCCGGCCGCCGATTTATAGGCGGCCTCCACGACCGCCATGATTTTAAGGTCCTCCCTTCCGCTGAATGGATACCGTGGACCGCCGTCAAGCGATTTGAGGAAGGCCCGCATCGACTCCCCGAAGGCGTCGTTGAACCATTCCCCCTTCACCTTGGTTGTCTTCCGTTTTCCTTTCGCCGGGTCGAACGAGATTTCCTTGCTGTCGAACGTCAGCGAACCCCTGGTGCCAAGCACCACAATCTCCTCCCGCGGATGCCCACGGTGTTTCGGCCCGGCATAGGACCAGTTGTTGATAATCAGTCCCTTGAGGCCTGAAGCATATTCCAGGGCCACCACCGCGATGTTTTCCGCCCTGATTTGGCGCTTAGACGGGTCCTTCACCAGCGTTGCCGATACCCGCCGCGGCAAGCCGAACCAGTGGTGCGCCAGGGCGATATGATGCACGGCCATTCCGGAGAGTATCCAGCGATAGCGGCTTCCCCAATGCGGATGTTTGGTGAACCATAAAGACCCGCGGTTCTCTATCTGGAACCAGAACGGCCTTCCGAATACGCGCCTGTCCCGGATATATTTCCCGGCAACAACAAATCCCGGGACGAACGATGAATTATGGTTCACGGCATACGGAACTCCCGCCTTTTCCGCAATCTTGACCAGGGTCAACGCGCCGGAAAACGATTCATCGGAAGGCTTCTGGCAGAATATGGCTTTCCCCGCCCGCGCCACCGCCGTAACGACCGGCTTGCGCAGCTCCAAATAATGCGGGATGGCGATGTCAACGACATCCAGCCCGGGCGTCGCAAGGAACTCGTTCAGGTCGGTCGTCAGGCGTTTTACCCCGAACTCGCCACGGATGCGGTCGAAAACGCCCGGATTCACGTCATGCCCCGCCACCACCCGGAATCCCCGGTCGCGGTATGCGGCCAGATGGTGCAGTGCAATTCCTCCCACCCCCACAATTCCGATTCCACGTCTCCTCATTTAATAAACAGCCTCATGTCTGCATGATTCTATCACCTTCATGCAGATAACAGGCTGTCTCCAAAGGCATATGGGTTATGGCCTTCTTGGACAAACGGGCATAATCCGGGGAGAATAGGCGATGTGAATATAGGTATTGCCGGACTTGTCATGATGCTTACGGTTCCCGCTTTCTCTGCGCAGCCGCCGATGACATTCGGGGCATGGATGGACGTATACCCCGATGTCAGCCTGCTGAAGGATAATCCCGGGCTTTTCGATTCGGTCTCTTTTGGCATGTATGGTATCCAAAAGGATGGAAGCCTCAGCCGTTCCAATCGGGCTCCGAACCGCGAGGAAATCACCGGATGGGCGCAGAAACACGGGGTGAAAGTTTTCTTCACCATCGGATGCAATCCCAAGGATGCCCCCGCCTGCATCACGGGCCATGCGCTGGAGCGGTGCCTTGCAGATGTTTCCGCGGTCTGCGAGAAATACGGCTTCGACGGCGTCGATGTGGACATCGAGGAAATTGCCGGGTCCGCGCGCGATTCCTATACGTTCTTCATCGTGAAGCTGCTGGGCACGCTTAAGTCCATGAAGAAGCCCCGATTGCTCTCTGTTACGTGCCAGAGCTTCCTGAACGCTGGTGATGAAGCGAACTCGTTCCTGGACTACCTGGTGCTTGGGCGGCTGGCCGACCAGGTCCGCGTAATGCACTACGACTGCCCCTGGGGCGAGCCCGGACCGATTATGCCCCGGGCCGGCCTGGCCGAGGGCGTCGCGTTCGCGCGTTCGCGGATTCCGGCGGAGAAGTATGTGGCGGCCCTGCCGTGGTACGGCGTCGACTGGAACACCACGGACGACTCATCGGAAGACATCCTTGAGCGGATGACGGAGAAGGATACCGGAATCCCCGGCCTGAACGAACTTATCCAAAGCTACGGCGTCAAACCCGAATGGAGGGAACCCGAGGGACAGCTCACTTTCAGTTACACCCGTGAAGGAAAAAGGCACGAGGTCTGGATTCCCAACGCAAAGACTTTCGATTGGATGGTTGACGAGGTTAGGAAAGCCGGCGCGGCCGGGATTTACATCTACCAGCTCGAATACGCCGACCCAGAGTTCATCAAGGTCGTGCGCAACAAGGTGGTCGGCAAGCCCCAATAGCCCCTTACGGCATCTCCTCGCCGCGGGCGGCGACAAGGATGCGGTACCAGTCCTCGCGCGACACTTCCACCGAGTCAGCTTTCGCGTATTCCCGGATGCGGTCCGGGTCGGCCGAACCGACTATCGGGATTATTCCGCTCGGGTGCCTCATGAGCCAGGCCAGGGTCAGGACCCCCCGGGAAACGCCGCATCTCTTCGCGACGGCGTCCAGAACCCCGATAAGGGCGCGGTCCTTCTCGTCTTTCCCCTTTCCACCGCCGTAGCGGCCCCCGCCCAGCGGGCTCCACGCCAGCGGGGTCATCCCCATGGTCAGGCACTGGTCCAGGGTCCCGTCCACAAAGCAGTCCAGCCGGCCTAGGTGTATCTCCACCTGGTTCACGCACAGCGGCCAGGGGAGGCGCGACTGGAGGGCCGTCACCGTGGAGGGCAGGAAATTGGATACCCCGAAGTACCGGACCTTGCCCTGCTTGTAGAGGGCCGCGAATGCCCCCGCCACCTCGTCCGGGTCCATGAGGACGTCCGGACGGTGCAGTTGGTATATGTCGATGGTTTCGATGCCCAGCCGCTTCAGGCTGGCGTCGCATGACTTGAGGATATGCGCGGCGGAAAAGTCGTAACGGCCCGGAGAATCCGGTGACGGGTCGCCCCCAAAGATGATTCCGCATTTCGTGGCGATGATGATTTCCTTGCGCATCCCGGGCACTTCCTTCATGGCCTCCGCGAAAATACTTTCGCAAACCCCCGCGCAATAAATGTCCGCATGGTCGAACAGCCGGTAGCCGGCCTCCCACGCCGCTATCACCGCCTTCCGTCCTTTTTTGCGGTCCTCGGCCGTCACCTTATCCGGTTCCCACCCGAAGGAAATGCGCATGCATCCGTAGGCCATCCGCGTGGTCACCACTCCTGTTTTCCCGATATGCTGTGTTTTCATGCCCACATTATATTCTTAGAGCGGGAGCGGAGCACTGACTTTCCGTGAAAAGGCAACCTGCAACCTTTGTCCCTTTGGAATACTAAAGTTCGTTTCATAATCATCTTGCCTGCTGTTTCCCCTCCTCACCCTCCCCTCCCCGCAAATGCGGGGAGGAGAGGGACAGGGAGAGGAGGGGCATGGCCGGAAGCAGGTTTATGTTTGTAGGCTCTAGAACGTCAATACCCGGTCGGAAGCCCGTATCAAATCATAAAGATCCTGCATCGTCGAAAGCGGGCACACTGCGGACCCCTTGGATTTATGGAACTTCAGGCAGGTGGTGCAAGCCATGATTTTCTGCCCGTTCTTGAGGAATCGTTGCACCTGCGCCGGTATGTCGAACTTCGCGCTTTTTATGCGGTCCAGCTCCACGCCCTTTCCGAGCAGGAAGACCGAGACCGTGTCGCCGCTGTCGGCGGAAAAGTTTGCCAGCCGGAACACGTTGAATACGGTCTCCGAGTCGGCAGTCGTCAGGACTATCCCGAGCTTGATTGGCTTCGTTCCACCCCGCGGCGTGCTGCACTCCGTTTCGCCCGCCAAGGCGGGAACTGCCCCAAAGAACGCAGCCACCCAAAGCAATAGAAGCTTTTTCCAGATGTTCATTCTTCTTCACCTCCCAAGGTTATCCAGCCTATTCGGTTGATATTCTAACGCCTAAAACGTTTCGCAGAACTCCCATCCTGTAACGTCCCCTCCTCTCCCTGCCTCTCGGGCCTCGCCAAGCTCGACGATGCTAGCGGTTTGATTGTCTATTTCCGCTTCGCGGAAGGCATAACCCCCCGCTATCGCAGGGAGAGAGGGTAGGTTGAGACGGCTTTCTCCCTCGCCCAGGACTACTTCCTTCGGACAATGACAATCGGACGGGCGAATTTCCTGGCCCCCTCCAGCGGCTGGTCCAGGTTCCAGTCGTTCCACCAGCCCACGAACTCGAAATCCGGGCGGCACCGGATGAAATGCAGGAACTCCTGCGGGTAGACAACCCTCTTGGCGGTGTCATCACTGATCGTCAATTGCCTGCCGTGGTCGTCCACTTCCAGCGTGTCGATTCCGCGGGAAACCTGGCCAATCGGGTCGATTTCCTTGCTGGTATAGGACACCTTGATGCGGACACCGTCCTGTTCAACCTCCCAAGTCTCCCCGCCCGGCTCGCCCGAGCTGACCGCGATGCACCAGTCCATGAAATACAGCCCCCCCGGACGCAGTGCCCCGGCCAGCGAGTCGAAATGCGAAACCAGCCCCGCCGAGTCCGCCACATACAGCGAACCGAGCATGACATACGCGAAATCCACCTGCTCACCAAGCGCGAACTGCGCCATATCCCCGCGGAGCAGGGTTGCCGGCACGCCCAGCACCTTCGCTTTCTCCCGGGCGTAGTCCAGCATCGGCTGGCTCAGGTCCAAACCGGTGTAGCGGTATCCCCTCCCGGCCAACTCGGCCAGGTGCGGCGCGTTTCCGCAGGCCAATTCCAGGACGGATTTGACCGGGATGCGCGAAAAGCGCTTGATGCACTCCTCAAATACATCGACCTCGTCGGGAATGTCACGCCACGAAAAGGCGATTTCGTAATACTTCGGATAGTCGTAGATATTTTCCATGGGAGCCTCCTGTCACAAAGTTTTGGTTCGCAGCCAATAGGTGTTCTTCCGGCTGGTGACGGGTGTTGCGGGGCCCCATCGCCCCGTTCAACACCGTCCGTGACAGTCAGGCTATAGACATTCTGGAATGATACTAGCATGGAATGAAGAGGAAGGGGGGCACTCGCCCCCCTTCCCGCCAACAATCCGTGGTGCCGTCAATTCCCCTATTGGCTTCCCGCCTTGGGCATCGGGATGTTGATGAACGGCATGGCGCTGTTATTCCCCATGATGAAGGTGGGCATCCGGCCGTCCCACTTCTCCACCGCCTTGGTCTGCATTTCAATCATCCTCAACTGAAGGAGCAGGGGCGTTATGGCCGACTGCTGCATCCGCAGGGACTCGGCCTCCGCCCGGGCGGACGCTATCTTCTGCTCGGCCTCGGCCTTGACCCTTTCCAGCACCCTCCGGGCCTTCAGCGCCTCCTGCTCGGCGACCTGCTTCTGCTCGATTGCCTCCGAGAAACTGCGGCTGAAGTTGAAGTCGGTGATGTAGGTTTCCACCAGCATGATGTTCTGCTTGACGAGGATGGCCTGAAGCTGCCGGTGGATTTCGTCCTTGACCTCTTCCCGCTTGGTGATGAGCTCCTCCACCTTGTGCTTGGCCGTGCAGGCCTTTACCGCCTCCTGGACCGCCGGATGGATGACCCTTTCCACGTAGCCTAGTCCCACCTGCTGGTACAGTATGGCGACCATTTCGGGATTGGGGCGGTAGTTAAGCGTGACCTTGGTGGCCACTTCCTGCATGTCCTGTGAGGCGGCGGAGGCGTCGAACTCCACCTTCTGGACGCGGACATCCATCACGGTGATGGTCTGCATGAACGGGATGACCACCCGTATACCCTCTCCCTTGGGGGTCTTTTCCACCCCGTGGAAGATATCGAAAACGACCCCCCGCTGGCCCGCCTGAATAAGCGCGACCGCGCTTAATACGAAGGCGATGGCGAGCCCGCCAAACACCCACTTGGCGAAGGTACCAAGCACGGGCCCGATCAGGAACATCTGCCTCTTTGGGTCATAGGTCTCCCGGGCCGTCAATCCGGCCGCTACGAGCGCCACTAATATCGCGATTACGAACCACATGGTTGTCCTCCTGTTCTCATTGTTTTAAAGACCCTTTGGCCTCAACGCCCCTTTCCGGAGCCGCCGTCTCCCGGCGGGGGCCCATCACCATCCAAATGAAACCCGCAAACAGAAGCGGGTAGAGCAAAGACGTTATCATCCACCCGTTCCTGAACCACCAATTGGGCGTCGTATCCGGTATGGCCGCGCCCTGCACCAGCCTCCCGGCGCTAGCACCCAGGTTCACGACCACCGTCGCCCAGAAGGCGCGCCCGCCCCTATCGAACATCAGCGAAAGCGGAATCGACCAGAGCACGGGAGCAACCAGGAAAAACACGAACCCCCACCACGCCATTCGGTCTGTATTGCGCAGGGTAACGAGGGCCATCGGGATGTTGGCCGCCGCGTTCACGACACCGGCAAGGAGGGCCGCAGTTAGCAACGGACGGCCCTTCCGGAGGATGCGAAACACGGTCGCCTGGAAAACGGCCGTATCCGGGATTGACATGCATGTAACCATCCAGACCAGGACGAATAAAGAGTCTTCATGCACCCGCAGGCGGGCCCCGGCCAGCATTGGATGAAGGATGGCCAGCAGCAATCCCAGGATTGCGACCCCGGCCGCGACTACCATCGCGAACCGGTTCGATACGAGGATGCCCATCCTTCCCACCAGGTCCCGCCATCCAATCTTTTCCAGGCGCGCGGCAAGGAAAAGGGCCACCACAACCGCCACCAGTTCCAGTGGAATGTAGGCGACAAACAACCGCAGCCAGCCGGATGGAACCTTGGCAACCAAGCTTTTTTCCTTGGCGATGAGGATGAACCGGACGAGGAAAACGGCGAAGATGAGGAGGCTGGCGGGAGCGAGCAAAACCTGGCCCGGATAGGATTTATCCGCCGCGCGGGACACGGCCATTTAGCGTCTCCCTCTCATGTAAATCCAATACCCAAACATCCCCATATTCTGCTTTTCCCGCGCCGCCGCGTCAAACCCGCCTTTCCCCGGCCCGCTTCGGTGCGGTCAGCGCTTTATCACCAGCTTGCCGATGGGGAATGATTTCTTTTGGCCGTCAGCCAAGGTTGCCCGGGCCTGGACGATATATACCCCCGGCGCCCACCGCAGGATTCCGGAAACCACCAGGATTCCGTCCCACTGCTCCACATCCCGCCACGTCCCGCCGTATATGCGCTGGAAGGCCGTATTGAAGATATCTACCTGGATTTCCCTGGCCTTCCCCCCAAGTTTCAGGGCGACATTGAACTGGTCGCCCGACGCCGGGTTGGGGAATACGACAATCTCCTCGGTAAAGCGGTCTTCGGAAGTGACGGTACCGGCCTGTCGTGTCGACACAGGCGACCCGTCTCCGGCATCCGAGCCGCGTGCTTCGGCCGTGAATGCAGTCTTTCCAGCCCTGAGAATCCTTGCCGTCCAAGTGAAGGTTTTGCTTCCCCCCGGTGCGACATCATTCCCCGCCGTGGTGACCGGCCCGGATATAACCTCGAGAACGGACTTGTCATCCGGCGTAAGCGTGGCGGTGACGGCGTTGGCGGCCAGGTCGCCTTCGTTGGTCACCGTCATGGCCACCCGGAAAGTGGCCCCGGGATTTACCGAGGTGATATCCGAAACCAGCGACGACACCAGATAGGCGGCGGCGGTCACCGTTATGCCCACCGGCCCGGCCGTTACTACAACTGGCCATCCGGCATTCTCATCAGCTCCTCCCGCGCCGGCGGCGAACCCGGCGGCGCCCACGGTCACACCCCGATAGGTCCAAGTGAAGGTACGCGCCGTTCCACCCTCTATTACCAACGGCCCGGCCGGATGCGGGCCGGAAAGCATTGCCATCCGGCCCGCAGGGGCCGCTCCGGCGGTCGGCGAGGGAACCGCGCCCACCACGTCCGCCTCGCCCGTATTGGTCGCCGTCAGCCGGACCTCGACTATCCGGCCCTGCTTGACCGAGGCTGGGAATGCCGCCAACGCCACCTCCAAAGAGGCACGCCTTACAACCTCGGTTTGCCCCAACAAGGAAACCGTCCGGTCAGCGCTTGTGCAGGAATCCATGCCGGAAGCCGTGGTGCTGAATTCCACCATCCCGACGCCGTTCGCGCTGTAGGTCCAGGAAAACACCTGGCTGCCCTGCCCTGAAATGGACACCGGTCCGGGCGGAACCGGGCCGGATTCGGCGGACACCATGCTGGCGCCTCCCGTCACGGTCTGCGACGCCGACAAATTAACCGCCGGGGCGTCCCCCGTATTCCTGGTTGAAAGGAGGACATTGAACCATTGGCCATCCGATACATGGGCGGGGGCAATCAAAGTCGCCGCCAATTGCGCCGAATTACCGAACAGCCCGTCCACAAAGACGGCGTTACTGGCAAGCCAGCCGCCGAATCCCTGCTCGTAGCCCCAACCCGAGCCATACAGGTGCGCCTGGCCCGTACCGGCCACCTGGTAAGTCCACATAATGGTCACCGCGGAACCGGGCGGAAACGTGATCGGATACGACACCGTGGGGCCGCTCACATATGACAGCGGCGCGGAATACATCCCGATCCCAATGCCCGAATCCCCCGAAACAACCGCGACACCCCCGGTGTTCGTGATTGTGAGGGCGACCGTTATCAACTGCCCCACGCACCCGCTCGGCGGAGTCATCGTCATCGACGCCACCAGCTTGGCCGATTCGACGACGGCAAACGTTTTCGTTACGGCCGAGACCGTCGGCTCTCCCAGGCCGGCATCGACTCCCGACGCGGTGCAGGTGAATTCAACGGTTCCGGTAAGCGTCGAACTGAACGTCCACTCGAAAACCGTCGCAGTCCCCGGCGCGAGCGTGACCGGGCCCGGCGGGAGCGGCCCGGTTACCATCGCCACCAGGGACGCCCCGGTGTTCATTTGGAGGGCAGGGACGACTCCCGTAGCGTCCTCGCCCCCGGTATTGGTGACCGTGAGCCTGAGCTTGAAAGGGGCGCCCGGCTTGACGGTCCCCGGGATGAATGCGATGGCCGCGGCCACTTTCCCTCCGGTCAGGAAGTTCATACGGCCGGGGTACCCCGCGATATAATTCCATCCGGAACCGGAATCCACCCCCAAGGCGGTCACCGTGAAATCCACCGTGCCCGCCCCCGAAATCGAATATGTCCACATGAAGGTCGTGGAACTGCCCGCCGAAAGCGTCATGGGCCCCGGCGGCTCCGGCCCGGAAGGCAATTCCAGCAATCCCGCCCCCGTATTCAACTGGATGGCGGAAGTGAGTCCCGTCATGTCGTTCGACCCCGTATTGGTGAGGGTGAGCGCCACCGTTATCCACCTGCCGACCAGGGAAGGGACCGGACTGACCGTGACGAACGGGGCGAGGAGAGCCTGGTCTATCCGCCTTATGCGGACACCCGCCAATTCGGATACATATACCCGGCACGAACTGTCCACGGCGACCCCGACGGTATTGTTCAGCTGGACGCCCGTCGCGACCATGTGGTCTCCGTTGTAGGTGGCCTGCCCGTTGCCCGCGATGGTGCTGATCAGACCCGTGGCGGCATCGACCCGGCGGACCCGGTTGTTCGACCAATCTCCGATATAAAGGTTGCCGCCGCCGTCGACGACCACCCCGTTGGGACCGTTCAGCTTGGCCGCAACCGCGGGGATGCTGTCCTCGTTATAACCCGCGCTTCCCGTCCCCGCGACGGTGGTGATTACCTTGGTAACGGCATCGACTCTCCTTATCCGGTTGTTCCCCTGGTCGCCGATATACATGTTTCCAGACTGGTCGAAGGCGACCCCGGCGGGAGAGTTCAACTTGGCGCTCGTTGCCGCGATATTATCCGCGTTGTATCCCGATTGGCCGTTACCGGCGACGGTCGTGATGATTCCCGTCACCCTGTCAACCCTCCTTATCCTTGAGTTGTATATGTCCGAGAAATAGAGGTTGCCCGCCGAGTCCAGGGCCCCCCAGCCCGGATACCAGACACGGGATGTCGTTGCCGGGACATTGTCCCCGGTCCAGCCGGACTGCCCCGTTCCAGCGACGGTGGTGATTTTGCCTGATGCCGCGTCGACCCGCCTGACGCGCTGGTTCCAGCCGTCCTCGATATACAGGTTGCCCCCGGTATCCACCTGGACGCCCGTGGGGAACCACAACTGCGCCTTCGTCGCCAGGATATTGTCCCCGTTGTATCCGCCGGTACCGGTACCCGCCACCGTGCTGATGAACCCGGTTGCCGCCGACACCTTGCGCACCCGGTGGTTGTTGTAATCCCCGATGTAGATATTGCCCTCGCCGTCCACCGTCAGCCCGTAGGGCGCGTTTATTTGGGCGCTCGTGGCCAGGACTCCATCAACGTTGTAGCCGGGCGTCCCCGTTCCCGCCACCGTGGTAATGAATCCCGGCAGGAATCCGCAATTGGGGAGGATAACGGCAAAGTACCGCGATGCATTGACCACCGCCGGACCGGCCGACACTGAATCGGTCCCGGTGGCGCTCGCCGTGAACAGGAACAGGCCCATGCCCGAAACGCTGTAGGACCACGAAAAAGTCACGGAACCGCCCGGCGGCAGGACCTGCGGCGAGGAGGGCTCCGGGCCGGCCTTCAGGGCCGCCAACGGACTTCCCATGTTTGGCTGGATTTCGGCCGAAACGCCGTCAATCTCCGAACTCCCCTCGTTGGTCACGGTCAGGAAAAGGGTCGTCCATTGCCCCACCAAAACGGCGGAATTACCGATGGACAACGCGCCAACCAGCGATGACATCGTTTCCGCGCAGTCGGCGCCATTGCTCAAAATCGGGTTGCCGGTCCCGGAATCCGTCCCGCCGGCCGTGGCGGTGAAGGAGGCCGAGCCGTTCCCGGATGCGCTGAACGTCCAGGAGAAAGTCGCCGAAGTCCCCGGCGTGATGACCTGCGGAGTGGCGGGGTTCGGCCCGTCAATCTGCTCCGCGATTGACCCGCCGGTATTGACCTGGAGCGACGGAAGCACGCCGGTGGCGTTCGCGCTCCCCGTATTGGTCACGGTACAGTGCACCGAGAACCAGTTACCCGGCTTGACCGAGGGCGGATTCGTGCTCATCCCCGCCGACAACCGGCCGCCCGCCAATATGTTCATTGAATAGGTCCGCGCTGATAAATCCAGCAGCCCCGAATCCGCGTCGATTCCCATTACCGTCACCGTTAATTGCAGGTTGCCAATGCCCGACAGGCTGTATGTCCATACGAAGGTCTCGGTCCCCCCCGGCAAAAGGTCGAGCGGCCCCGCCGGCAACGGGCCATTGATTGCGTCCACATATGACGCTCCCCGGTTCAGGCGAATTTCCGGCGTAACCCCGGTTACCTTGTTTGCCCCGTTGTTCGTTACCGACAGGGACACCCTGATCCACTGGCCGATAAAGCCCGGTGAGGGCGGCGCATCCAGCGCCGTTTTCATCTGGAACGTGTCAAATGAGCAGGAAGTGGAGGTGGCCAGGCTGGTCGCCGAGCAGACGTCGATTCCGTTTATGGTAACGGTATAGTTCACCGTCCCGGCCCCGCTGACGCTGAGCGTCCAGGTGAAGGTGCGGGACCCCCCCGCCCCCACGTTCTGGGGGGTCGCCGGGGTGACTCCGCCCTGTTGTTCCAGCAGGGAACCGCCGAGGTTCCACTGGAGGGAAGGGATGGCCGAACCAAAGTCCGAGGTTCCCCCATTAGTGACGGTACCCACCACGTTTATCCATTCCCCGATGACGGGGCGGGTGCTTTGGACCGCGCAGGAAGAAATGACCGAGGCATGGGGCATCATGCCCGCCTCGGCGTTCTTCGCGGCGGCGCCGGTCCATCCCCCGGCGGCATAGATGGTCCCACCAATAACCGCGGCACCAAAGAACTCGCGGCCCGTCGGCATGTTCCCGCACCAGGTCCAGGAGTCAGCGGCGGGGTCGTAGTATTCCAATCCCGCATAGTAGGGCGGATTCAGTCCCGTCGCCCCGCCTCCCCCTATCACATAGGCGATTCCGTTGACCGTCGCCGCCGCGGGAGAGTACCGCGCGGTCAGGACATTCGCCTTGGTCGTCCAGGTTTTCGTATTGGTATCGAAGGCCTCCACGGTGGGAACGATGTTGCCGCCGTTCATCCCGGAAATCGCGTAGACGGTTCCCCCCAACGCCGTCGCCGCGAGGTTGGACCGTGGCGTCGCCATGGGGGGCATGACCGTCCACGTATTCGTGGCCGTGTCATACGCCTCCATGGTCGTGCTCGAGGAGCCGCCCACGGCATAGATGGTTCCCCCCACCACCGCCGCCGCCAGCACCCACCGGGGCGACTTCATGGGGGCCTTCGTAGTCCAGGAGTCCGTGACCGGGTTGTATGCCTCCACGGTGTCCTGCACGATGCTGCCCGAACCCATGCCGCCTATCGCATAAACCAGGCCCCCCACGGACACCACGGCGAGCGCATAGCGCGGGGTAGGGACGCTGGTCATATATGTCCAGGTGTTGGTCGCCGGATCATAAGCCTGGTTGGTGCTGCCCGAAGAACCTCCCATCACATAGACGGTCCCGCCCACTGCGGCAGCCCCAACCTCGAACCGGCCAACCAGCATGTTGGCCTTGGTAGACCAGGCCGGGTTGCATGAAGCTGATTCCGCGGTTCCGTGCAGGATTGCCCCCAATCCAATCACTGCCGCCAAAGTCAAAATATGGAGGCGCCCAATCCCCAGATATGCGGCAACATACGGCCTCACCTTAGGCCAATCCCCCGAATACCGCCGATTTACTCCCTCCATAACCATCCCAAATAGGTTATTCCTGAACCCTACACCTCGTCAAACTCCGCCTCCCTGTAATTGGAATGTGAATTCCCCCCAATTGTCACCTCCCTTCCCCCACCGCCTCGCGGTATTTCAGGATGACGGAAGCGGCCTCCTTTTCGCGGCCCTCCTTTCGCAGAAGAATCACAAGGTTGACGGCGGAATAGCCGTAGGCCGGCTTCAGGGCCAGCGACTTCCTGTAGGCCGCTATGGCCTCCCGGGTGCGCCCGAGGCGGGAAAGGATGACGCCCAGGTTGAAATATCCCTCGGCATAGTCCGGCATTATTTCCACGGTCTTCCTTATCTCGGCAAGCGCCTCGTCCAGCTTCCCCTCCTCGGAGAGCGCCGTCGCCAAATTATGGTGACCGCGCACGCTCATCGGCCTCTTCGCCACCATGTCCCGGTACATTCCGACGGCGGTGTGATAGTCGGCGTTCCGGGCGATGGTCAATACACCTAAAACCGCCGCTACTCCCAGCACCAAGCCGGACTTTAGTAATTGCAGGCGGCCAGCCGGCCAGCGCAACCGGCCGATGGCCCGGGAGGCCCCCAAAACCGCCAGAGCTACCACCGCGGCCAGCGGAAGATACATCCGGTGCTCGAACTCCATGTCGCGCAGGGGCAGGACACTCGAGGAAGGGGCCAGCGCCAGGAAACCCCACAAACCGGTCGCGCCAATCCGCGGATGCGACCGGAAGCTCCGAAGCAGGAGGGCCAGGAGGCCGCCGACCACGAGGACCCCCGGTACGATTTCCCCCGCGGTCCGGGCCACGGGCCAGCCATAATCCAGCATGAGCGGGTTCGGCCAGAAGCACAGCCGGAGATAGTGGAGAATCACTCCCGGCTGGGTGCGGACATACTCCAGCACGGCGAACTTGGCGTTGCCGAACCCGGCATAGTTGTGCGGCCCCGCAATAAGGAGTGCCGCCAGGACAAGCCAGGACGCGGCGAGGGCCATGTAGAACTTCCAGCGCTCGCGGAACGCCCGGCGGAACGACGGAAACAGGAATCCCCGGTCGTAGAGCGCCACCGCCAGCGGCGCCACAGCCATTGATTCCTTGGCCAGCACTCCCGCAAGGCACGCTCCCGCCGCGGCGGCGGCCCACCATCCTCCCCGGCGGCTTTCATGCGCCCGCAGGGCCGCATACAAAACGAAGAAATGGCACAGCCCGGCCAGCGACTCGGCGCGCTGGACGAGGTAGGTAACGCTCTCGGTCTGGAGCGGGTGCACCATCCACAGGAGCGCCACGGCGCCCGCGGCGCCTTCGGGGGCGGCCGGATCTGCGCCGGCGTGCCGCCGGAGCGTCCGACGGACCAGCCCAAAGAGCGCCAGCCCCGCCAGGACATGGATGAGTAAACTAACGGCGTGCCATCCCCAAACATCAAGGCCGCCCAGCGCGTGGTTGGCAGCGAACGTCAGCATGGTAACCGGCCTCTGGATGGGCGGCGGCCAGCCAAACAGGAGGTCGGGCGGCCAGAGCTTCTGGATGGCCGGGTTGCCGAGGATGTCGGACTGGTCGTCCAGGACGAACGCCCCGGAAAAGCTGTTGTGCCAGGCGGCCAGCCCGGCCGCCACCAACCCGTAAACCACCAACCCGCGCTTCAGGACGTCACTTTCCCGCGTTCTTGGGAGACAGGCGAACCAGCCGAACATCGCGTAACTCCAGCTCTACCAATTCATTCGGCGCCCAGACCCCGAGCCGGACTCCGGCCACTCCCTTCATGTCCATGTGCTCCTCGATTCCGCTCAGGTCCCGGAAAAGGAGGATTGATTTCTTGCCCGCGTCCGATATGGGCATGTTCCCCGCCGCCTTTCCCCCCTTTCCGTCCGCCGTCATCAGGAAAACGTAAACATCGTTGCCGCCGGCTTTCTTCTCCAATTCATACTCGAGCCCGTCCCAGGAAGCGATGTCGCCCGGCGGATTCCACGGCATCTTAACTTCCGCCCAGCCGTCGGAGGACACGGTGAAATCCAGCCGGAACGCGAGCGCCCCCGCGGAAGCTCCGCGGACTGACGCCGTCCGCTCCCATAACTCCCCCACCTGGCAGGCTTCCGCGTCCGCCCAATCCAATTTTTTCCTTTCGAAGACCTTAAAGAGCGAGGAGTCTGTCGCGAAATGACTCACCGAAGGGGGGATATCGCGGCTCCCGAACCTGCCGCGAACGATTACGGTCTCCCGCGCGAGCGACGGCCCGGTCACCCGGACGGGAAATACCAGTTCCTCCATTCCCCCGGGGTCGGTGAACAGGTCGCGCTTTGTTTCCTCCACCCGCCAACCTGGAGGGAAGGAGACCTCCACGCGGCCCTTTTCCTGCTTTCCGCCAAAGTTATAAACCCTGGCGGTGAAATTGAAGGCACCGCTCCACGAAGTCGCAGTGCCCAGAAGATAGGAGTCGGAATCCTTGTCGAAAGGAAGCGTACATTGCCCGGCGAGAACTATCTTCTCCGGCTTGCGGGCTTGCCCGGCCTTCGGCCGGGGAGGCGCCTTTTCCATGAGCCGGCTAATGGCCCCGGCAGGAACGAAAATGTATGCGGTTTCCGGACCCACTCCTATCCGCACCATGCCGCGCGAAGCTGGCTCCCGCCGCCGGGCACCGAAGATGTCCGCCACTACGGCGCCCCGCTCCCCGGCGGGTATTTCAAGCACCGCCTCCCCATCCCCCCTTGACCAGGCCGCCACGACCGCCCCGGAGGCAACCTTGAAGGCGTGTGCCTCCAACCCGGCGCTAGCCCGCAAGTTCCCAAGATATTCCGACTCGCCTAGAATGCCGGCCGCCGCTGAAAGCGCGATGAGCGAAGGATTCGGAACGAATCCGGGACGCATAGCGCCATATTGGATACCGTTCTCGAGGAAATCGACCAGCAGGAAATAGAAGTGCCGGTCGTTGCCAGCGACCAGCGACATCACGACCGACTGCGGGACGAAACGGCACTGGAGCTTCATGTCCTCCCGGTTTAACAACCGCTGCCCCTCCCCTTCCTTGCCCCGGAGCCGCACGCCCGCCTCGGTAATCCATGCGGGCTTCCATCCGATTTTCCGGCTGGCCATCAGCGAGCGGTATCCGGCCAGCTCGGCCGGGTATTCGGACGGGGGCTTGTAAAGGTGCCAGTTGAACACGTCAAAGTATTCACCCACCCCCGAATCCATCAGGTGCCGCGCAAAATTGGTCACCCCCGAGCAGAGGGCGCCCGGAAGTATGAGTGCCCGGCTGTCCCCGTCTGCAAGACCGAGCGAGGCGGCCTTCATGAAGGCCGCGTAACGGCAGGAGAGGTCGCCCCAGAAAAAGATGTCCGGTTCGTTCCAGACTTCCCACGCCTGGACCCGCCCCCTGAAATGCGAAGCGGCCTCCCGGGCAAACCGGTAGGCGTCCCGCAGGTCGGAAGGACACGGCGACTCCGAGCTTGCGTCGCGGGCCCAATCCGGCGAATCGTGCCAGACCTCACAGACGCGGATTCCGCCGGAAGACAGCGCCGCCACGGTCTCCTCGTACCTTCCCCACTTGAACTCGCCGCGAACCGGTTCTGTCTGCTTCCACGAGAAGCGCTCGCGCACCCACGGTATTCCCACCTTGGCCAGAATCCCGGCGAACTTCTCCCTAGCCTCAGGCGTCTTCACAATCCAGGCGCTCGCCGCATCAGCCGCCACCCGGCCCTTCGCGGAGGAACGCCGCGCCGCCTTCTTGGGCGACACTCCCGCGAACATCTCCGTCTCGACACCTCCCGAACGGCATGTCAGCACATACCACCCCGGTCCCTGCGCCGGAATCCTGATTGACGCGGTGTCACCAGGGGGCGAGGCCTTCCCTTCCGCGCCCTGAAGGCCGAAATAATTGGTGACCTTCCATTCCAGCGGCCCCTTTACCCCGGTCACCTTCACCTGCCAGCTTTCCCCCTCGGCATACAGGTTGCCCGTCCGTCCGGTTTCCAACCGCAGGTCCGCCATTACTTTCCCTCCCGCCATGGTGCCGGCGGCGAAAACAACGGCAAGCGCCGCAACGCTGCGCCTCAACGGTTCCGGACGGTGCGCGCACCCCGCCGCGCCGCGCATCGGCCGCCACACCATTCCATCGCAATCGTCATGCCCTGATTATATTCCAACTCAATGTGCCTCCACTTGCACGCAATCATCCTCTGGTATTCTGGGTGCTGAAATGAACGCGACGCAAAAGCCTTTTCGCCTCGCGGTGGCGGCGGCCCTGGCCGTCCAGGTCTCCCTGCAGGCCTGGTTCGCGCTGACCAACGGCATCACCTTCGACGAGCCCATGTATATTTCCGCCGGGCTCTATATGCTCAGGACGGGCTTTGACGACTTCTCGTTCGAGCAGCCCCCCCTCGGAAAGCGCGCGGCGGGAATCGCCGCCTCCCTCGCCGGCGCCCGCTGTGACCCGGCCAGGCAGGACAAGATGGGGAACTGGACCCTGTTCACGCTCAACCGTGACCGGCTGGGAGGGATAATCGTGGCGGCGCGGCTGGTCACGATGGCTTGCGCCGCCCTCCTCACCCTCACGGCGGCGTCCTGGGCCCGGGAGCTCTGGGGGCCGGCCGCCGGCGCCCTGGCCGCGTGGCTCCTCGCCATAGAACCCAACACGCTCGCCCATGGCAGCATCGCCACCTGCGACATGATGCTGAACCTCTTCCTGCTGCTTTTCGCGCGCGCCGCTTGGCGGATTGCCGGGGGCGCCGGCGACCGGAAGAGCCGCGCCTTGCTGGGTTTCTGGGCCGGGCTGGCCCTCAGCGCGAAATACACCTCGGTCGGCTACATGCCGGCGCTGACCGCGGCCGTCTGTCTCGCCCACCTGCTGGCGCGGGACGGAAAGCGGTCCTTCCGGAACCTCGCTGCCTCCCTTCCGATGGTCATCGTCGCCGGCGGCACCACCGCCTTTGTCGCGTTCTCGCTCAATCCCCGCTTCTGGACCGGCTCATACGGGCAGGGAGGCCTGCTGTCCTGGTTCCCCGTGGAAATGACGGGCTATACCCTGATGTTCTTCCAATGGGGCGTGACCACCATCTTCCACTGGATGAACATGGACAACCCCGCCTACTTCCTGGGGAGCCTCCGCGTCGGCCGGCTTCCGGCCTACTTCCCCGTCGCCTTCGGGCTGAAAGTCCAGCTGGGACTGGTCCTCGCCGCGGCTTCCGCTCTCGCCATCCGGGCAGGCAGCCGGAAGCTCTCGCCCCGGGAGCTGGCCCCCCTGCTTTTTGCCGCGACCATTTTCGCCGTGGCCGCCAACGCCAAATACCATATCGGGGTCCGCCACGTATATTTCGTGTTTGTCTCGTTCGCCCTGCTGGGCGCCAGCCTGGCCGAATCCGGCCTGCCGCGGCCGCGCCTCCGCGCCGGGCTGGCCGCCGCGTCCCTGCTCTGGGGCGCACTGTCGCTGGGCCGTTGCGCGCCGCACTTCCTCGCCCACTTCAACGAGCTGGCGGGCGGGCCGGGCGGCGGGTGGCGTTACCTCGCCGACTCCAACCTGGATTGGGGGCAGGACCTGCCTGAACTGGCGAAGTGGTGCCGGGAAAACGGCGTCAAGAAGCTGCCCTTCATCTATTTTGGCAACGCCGACCCCGCCTACTACGGCGTCCCTGCGGCCCCATTCCGCGACCCGGTCGGCCGCAACTTCCACCCCGGCTTGTGCGCTGTTTCAGTGAGCCTCATCGACGGGACCCTTATCTGGGACCTGGAACGGTTCGCGTGGTGCCGGCGCGTCACTCCCATTGCCCGCCCCGGCTGGTCCATCCATGTCTACGACCTGAAAAGCCCGCCCTAGAATTTCTTTCTTTATTTCTTCGAAGAGGGCGTGCCGGGTCTGGAGCGGAGATGAGCCTGACGGTCCGGAGTCGCCGCGGGGCCTGGCCGCTGGAGGCACGCAGGCGCCCTGCGCCGAAAGCGCCGGAAGCGGCCCTCTTGGGGCCCCGCTTGCGACGGAGGATGCCTATTGATGGCAAGTCAGGCTCGCAGCGAAGCGCCACAAGATTGAAGCGCTGAGCGGTCCGCGAAAGACCCGGTCGCCCGGGGAGATACTCGGTTATTTAATGAGCGAAGACAGGTAGTTCACGGTCGAGCGGATGTCGGCGGACTGCTTGGGCCCCTCGATTTCCCTCTCGATGATATAGGCGCCCCGGTAGCCCAGCCCCTCGAGTTTGCGCACGAACCCGGGAAACCGGACCTTCCCCCTGCCTACCTTGACCTCCCCGCCCAATTTAAGCGGGTCCGTGGGGTAGAGGCCGTCCTTGGCATGGACGCTGCGGACATACCTGCCGAAGACGTCCAGTGCGTCAATGGGATTTGCCTTGCCGTACATAATGAGGTTCGCGGGATCGAGGTTGATGCCGAGGTTCCCGGTTCCGACCGTCTCGATGAGCCGCAGGAGAGTGACCGGGGTTTCCTGTCCGGTCTCGAACCAGAATCCCAGCCCCCGTGCCTTGAAGGATTGCGCGAGACTCCGAACCACCTTCACCATCTCGCCGAAAACGGCGTCGCGCGGGTTTTCCGGGATGAATCCAAGGTGGGTAACCACCGCCGGCAGGCCCGCACGCTCCGCAAACTCCCCCGCCTTTCGGAGCGCGGCCATGCGTTTCGCCCTGTATTTGCGGGGCGCCAGCCCCAGCGTCGCGGGGCCGTCGAGGAAGTTCCACGCCATGGGGCCGGGCCATCCGCCCCACAATGAGGTGATACGCACCCCGGTTTCCCGCGACTCCCTCCGGACCAAGGAGGAGTTTTCCCGGGTGTAAAGGGAGGCGTCCCAGCAGCTCAGCTGGCAGGTCTTGAGGCCGAAGTCCGCCACGTAGCGCAGGCTTCCGCCCCCGGCCTTCAATCCGGCAATCACCCCGATCCGGGTGTGGGCGGTTCTTTTCAAGTCCGCCCTTCCCGCGTCACGCGCATGGCCACATCCACCGGGAACTTCGGCGATTCCACCGCCAGCGGGCCTCCGGAGTGGGAACGGTGGCTCCCGTCGGTGACTTCGCCCGTCGCGGGGTCCAGCCATTCTACGCGCCACGCCCCGGCCGGAATTTCCAGGGACAGGGATACGGACTCCGGTCCAGGGGGAAGCTCCCGCGCCCCCGGATATCCTCCCGCGGGCGAATGGTATTTCTCCGGGAACGGGCGGTGCACATAGACGGCGCAATCCCCGCCCTCCTCGGCAAGACAGCGCGCCTCCACCCCCCACCGCAGGTCCCCCCGCAGGATCTCCGGGGACGGCTTCAAACGGATGAGGTCGAATCCCTCGAGGAACGCCTTCAAAATCCCCAGCTGTTTCCGCAGGGCGCGGGAACCGCCCCCGGGAGACTTCGGCTCGGGTTTGTCTCCCCGCGGGGTCGCGACCTTGAACGAATAATCCAAGTTGTTGTATAGGCTTCCGCCCGCAAACATGAAATCCCACCCCTCGCTCCGATACTTCGCGTCCTCCCACCCGCGAAACCCCGTTTCGTTCTCGCCGATGGCCGCCTCCAACCCGGCGTTTATCTCCACGACCTCCGGCGGAACGCAGTAATGGAAGTTGTAGATGGACACCCCCGGATTGGGCTCCGCCTTCGCCTTGAAGTTGGCAATGTTGTAGGAGATGAGGTGCCGGGCGGTAAGACCCGCTTCCGCCTCCCGTATTGCCTCAACCATTCGGTCCTGCCAGGCGCGGGCCACCTTTCCGCAGTATGGCTCGTTGCAGACCTCGTAATAAAGGTTGTCAAAGGGCGCCAATTCCGCCACGATTCCGCGGAACAGCGCCTCCTGCAGGGCGGTGAGGGCAGGCTCCTCCAGCGTATAGACCTGGTCCTTGGTTCCGCTCCCCACGCCGTTTACATTGTTGGTCTTATTCATGGGGGATACTTCCCAAAGCGACTCATGGTAAAGGGGGCAGAAAAAATTGTATTCGACGACCACGCCACGCCGGGAAGCCTCTTCCATGAAATCCTTTAGGCGGGCAAGGTAGCCCGCATCCAGCCGGGACAGGTCGAACTTGTTCCCCCCATGCTTCGCCCCGGGTGTGCCGGAGCGTGCCCAGGGACAGGCCCACCGCCCGGGAGCCGGCGCCAGGGTGTTCTCAACGATGCTGAATTCGCCGGGCACCTCGATATAGGCCCCGGAGAAAAGCCGGGTGTTATTTAATCCGTGGGAGGCTAGTTCGGCAAGGTAGGCGCGGTAATCGAAGTCCATGTTGAGCACCGCGCCATAGTGCTCCCCCGAGGTTACCAGTACCGCCGGCTTGCCGCGGAACAGGAAACGGCGCGGATTTTTCGGATGCAGGGCTAGGGGATTGCCGGCCATGGCGTCATGATAACAAATCGCTTTCGCTGCCCGCCGGAGGCGGGTTTTTCAACGCGCGGAGGCGCTTCCCGGCAGGATGAGCGTCCCCCAGCCGGCCGGATCCGGGCTTTCATGCAAGGGACGGGCGCCCCAATAGATGACCTGGGTATCGCCCCACGAGCGCAGCTCGGCGGCGAATTTCAGTTCCTTCACGGCCGGAATGGGAATGGATATCTCCAGCCTCCCTTTCCTGCTGAACTCCACGCCCTCCGCAGACGTGCCCGGCTCCAGCTTCCATCCCTTCCCGTCCGGCTCATCCCGGAGTCGCAGGTCCATGATTTTTTCGCCGTTCGGCTTCGCGAGGACCAGCGTCAGCCGTTCGCACTCCCCGGCGGGCCAGGAGGCTCCCCTGGGAAGCTCCTCGGCCGCGGTCGGGTCCTTGTAGGCGTACTGGTACATCAGCGCGACATGGAGGCGGCCCGGCGTCGTGCTCACGAAAAAGTCGCCGAGCGGCGCGTTGAACGGCTCACCCCCCGTCTGCGGAAGCCATGCCGCGGGCTTGTCCCAGTCGAGCATTGCGCCGTCAATGGCCGGCGGCTTCGCGGCGGCGGGAACGCGGAATGAGGGCGCTATACCCGGGCGTTGTTCCGGGAGGGGCTGCGCCCGTTCATGGAGTGCCATGGCTTCCCCGTTCACGGCGATGGAGGCGGCCACCATCTCCGGGTATTCCCGGTTGCTGATGTCCACGAGCCCCATGTTGTAGTCCTCGCCATCGCCGCGCCCCTTCGGCGGCTCATCGAAATACTGGAACCAGTGCCAGCCCACCATCGCCGGCATTGACGCCATTTGGCGCACCTGCGCCGAGTATCCCGCCGCACGCTCCTTCTGCGTCTGCACGGTCGGAAATCCGCCGTTCGAGTTGCGGCAACCGGTGGTGTTCTCCATGGCCGAGAAGTAGTACTCCCCGACCAGCACGGGCCGCCCGCTCAGCTTCCCCATGGACGCAACCCAGTTGGGCGAAACCCAGCCGTCCAGCGTCCAGACCCCGAGATTGGTCGAGACTACATCGTTCCACTTCCCGCAGGCGCGGGCCGCCTGGGGCGTGAACATCTGGTGAAACCGCTCCCCCAACAGGAGGTGGTTTGGGTCCGCGCCCTTCATGGCATGGTGCATCAATTCGCCATAGCGGTCGTAGAGCGCCTCCATGAAGAGGTCGATGACCGCGGGCCTCCGGCCCAGCTTGCGCCTGATTTGGACCGGCTCGCGCAGGTCGGCGAGCTTTTCGACCTTCTGGGGAACCTTGCGGTCGACTTTCTTGCCATCCTTGCCGTCCTCGGTGAAAATCCGGAATGGCGGGACCATCCAGTCCTCGCGGAACCGGCCGATGTCCCCGCCGTATTGCTTCTCCATGATTTCGACCAGCTTCATCTTGGTCCGGTTGTATTTCCATGCCGGCTTCTCGCCTTCGTCCACCTGCTCCCGCCATGGCATTCCCATGAAGTAGTTGACCAGCGTTTCGTCCCACCACCCGTTCTCGTTGTCGTAGAAATACCCGATGAGCTGGCGGTCGCCCTTCCACTTTTCGGTCCATTCCCGCGCCCACCCGTTCAGGCTCTTCTCCAGTTCCGGGTCCCACAGGTCCACCCACGGGATTCCCGCCGACGAGCCGAGGTGCATGCAAATGGCAAAAGGCATTTGGTCCCGCCTGTAAATGTCTTCATCGCTCCACGCGGCTATGGTGTTGAATCCCCACCTGGTCAGCCGGGCCAGCGTATCGTCCTCCCAGGCCTTCTCGGAGGGGTAGCTGCGCAGGGCGGAGTAGTTGGGGTTGTCCGGCGACCACTTTCCCGGGGCGGCCCCGTGGTTCACCATGTCCACGCCGATCGAGAGGAACTTTTTCCCGGCGGGGTCGATGAACCACCACTTCCCCCCGTCAGCCACCACCCGGAAGAAGGCGGGCCGCGGCGCCATCGCCGGCACCGGGGACGGCGCAAAAAGCGCGGCGGTCAATATCGCGGTCAAGAGTCTCATGGCGGAATATCCATTTTATTGGAATTCATCTCCATATTCACGGCCCCCCCGCCGGGGCGCGGCCCGAAAACCCCGTTAAAAACGGGAACGGCGGGGAGCGATTCCCCGCCGTTTCCGCGCCTATGACAGCCTAGGTCCCCGGAGGCCCCGTGGCGGGCGCCGTGGGCGCCGAAGGGGCGGCCGGCCCCCCCATTGAAATCCCCGATGGCCCGGTGGCCGAGGTGCCGCCCCCTGCCACGGGAAGGGCGGGCGGGTGTTTCCGCCCGCGACGCCATGCCGCGAACGCGCCCGCGGCAACCAGCAGTGCGGCCAGGACGACCAGCAGGAAGAGCCGGTTGCCTGCGCCGGGTGCCGCGACCGCCGCGGCGGTTGCTGACGCCGCCGGAACGGCGGGGGCCGCCGCCATGACCGGTTTCGGAGCCGCCGGCTTTTTCCGCGCCTTTTTCCTTACCGGAGCTTTCACCCCGGGGGCCGGCTTCGCCTTGGCCAGCTTCGGCGCTGCTTCCGGGGCCGGCGCCGTGACTGCCGGCGGAATCGGCTCGGGCTCGACCTTCACGGCCTGCTTCCTGACGCACCCCGCCAGGGCCGTGACCGCCGCCAGTCCGATTAACGCCGCCAGCCTTCCGTTCATCGTTCTTTTCCTTCTGTATTTAGACGTTACCACACCCAGCTGCGTCCGCCTACCCGTCATCAAGACTTCCTGCGGGAAAAGCGCGACAGCAGGCGCGCGGCTGAAGAAAGAACCGCGGAAAGGACAGTGAGGGTGCGCGAGCCCAACTTCGGCTTCCACCCCGAGCCGGAGCGCGCTTCCGGTATTGCATGGAACAACCGGGTACCAGCGTGCGAAACCAGGGAACGCACCGTATCCGCGAGAAGGGATATCTTCCTCATCGCCAGGATGAAACTCACAATGGCAGCGGTCACCCCCGCCGCGACCAGCAGGACCGCGAACGCGATTATCCACAGCGGCCAGTTGATTCCTTCCATATCCCCTCCTTATAACCCGCCTGCAACCATTATGCGCCAACCCGCCCCCGGCGGACGGGGCGCTCCTCCTCGATCCAGGCGCGCTCGTTGTCGACCATCACCCATCCCACCGTGGCCAGCCCGTTGCGCCGGTACCAGTCGCGCGCCTTCCGGTTCCCGGCGTCCACCTCGACCACGATGCCCCGGTGGCCCCTCTTCCTCGCCTCCCGCCTCGCGAACTCAAGGCATGCCGTACCCACTCCCATCCTCCGGAAGGCCGGCAGGACCATGACTTCCTCCAATTCCATGAGGTTGGCCGATGTGCCGTAGCCCGTGACGAAGGCTCCCGCCAGCTTCCCCCCCACCGTGACACGGTAAACCCGCATCCCCGCCCACAGGAACTGCCCGAAGTAGCGGTGCCGGGCAGGATTCCGCGAGCCCCACACCGCGGCGTCGACCCGGTCGAGTTCCCGGGCCTCCCGGTGTGTCTTCACCCCGGTTATCAACACGCGGCAGTTACGCATTGTCATGGCGGAGTTCCGGGAACTGTGGATCGATTTCGCGCGATGGCCCGGTTCTATTTCGGTCGCAGTGATTCCAGGTCGGGCGAAACATCGGGGACGCGGATGGCGAAGGAGGACTCACGGCCCGGGGTGCGCTGCTCGGAGAGCGCCTTCTGGATAAGCCTGATTCCCGTGGCGTCGGCCTCCTTCTCGAAGCGCACCCCGTATACATAGCCATAGGGCATGCCTTTCACCTTCACCTTGAGCCGGAGCAGTTCGCGGAGGTACTGGATGCGCACCTCAAGGTTCTCCGAATTGCCGGGCTCGTCCTTCCTTCCCCACATCACCTTCACCGGGATGGAAAGAACCTTGCCCTTCTGGGTGTGGAGGACGAGCGGAATGCGTTCACCCGGCTTCATCTGTCTGGTCATGTAAATGCGCGCGCCGGTGCCGGAGACCTCTATGAGTCCCCCCGCCTCCGGGGCCCTGCCCTTCCTGCCCTCCAGCATGGTGCTGATGGACAGCCAGCCGCCCATCCTGGCCTTGCGTGCGTCCGCCATCAGTCCCGCTCCTCCCGGCTACTTGGAGCCCTTGACTTTCGCGCCGGCACATCCGCCGGGGTTTCCCGCCTTCCCCGCGGTTTCCCCGCCTCCCGCAGGCGGGGTGGCCGCGGCCGGCGTGGCCGCAGGCGGGGAGGCCGCGGCGGGAATGGCAGCAGGCGCCGCAGCACTTTCCGCCAGGAGATCCTTGATGTCCTCGTCCGGCGCGACTGCCTTTGTAAGCGGAACCAGCTCGTAGCTCTCCACGGCCGGCTTGCCGTCGTCGTTCCACCGGATGACCAGCTTGCCGACATACTGTCCGTCCCCCGCCGCCTGGACCACCTGGGTTTTCCCGACGATCATGGGCGAGGTCATGAAGGTCTGGGAGTGCGCGCCGATTATCACGTCGATGTCGGGGAACTCCTCGGCGAGCTTCCGGTCGGGTTCCACCCCCGCATGGGATATCACTACCACGAGGTCCACTTCCTTGCGCTTGGAGTCGAGGAAAGCCTTCAGCGGCGACTTCCAGTCAACCAGTTTCACATACCAGAAGCCGTCCTTCATCCGCTCCTCCGGGGTGAAACCGAACGCGTCCGGGTCCGTGCAGGAGAAGACGGCGACTTTGCGCTTCCCGGCGTCGATCACCTTGCTCGACCGGACCATGTCGGAGCACGCGTCCCCCTTGCACAACTTGACGTTGGACGACAGCAAAGGCAGGGCCTCCCTGCCCGCCAGCGAACGCAGGTAGCCGAGCCCGTTTACGAATTCCGCCTCCCCGATGGCCACGGCGTCATAGCCCATCCTCGCCATGGCCGCCACGACCTTCCTGGTTCGCGGCAAATCGGGGGAGGTCGGCATGAAGTCCCCGCCGTCGAACAGGAGCACCGTCCCCGCCGCCTTCTCCCGCTTTATCACCGTGGCGCGGCGGGCAAGCCCACCGACCTCGATACCGGGAGCCGGCGCCGTCATGCCGTTCGTGTTGTTCGTGAAGAGAATGGTGAGATTGCCGGAGGCGGAGGGCGCCTCCTTTTCCTCGGCGCAGAGTTCGTCGAGGAGCGCCGGGAGCTCCGTCTCCATGCCTTCCTTGAACCCGGACCACTTGCCCTTCACGATGCCGTTCTTGCTCACGACGAAAATCTGGGGGACGTGCGCCATCTCGTTTTCGACCACCCCGTAGGGCTCCCCAACGCGCAGGCCGTAGCGGTCCTTCAGGACGGGAAGGGTGAAGCCGTTCTTCTTGAGGTATTCATTCACCACGGCGTCGTCCTCGGTGCCAACGAACACCAGGTAGGCCGACAGCGGCTTGCCCGCCTTGGATTTCACGATTTCCGAAAGTTTCGGTATCTCCTTGAGGCAGGGCTTGCAGGTCGTGTGGAAGAAGGACATCAGGACCACCTGCCCCTTCGCGTTCAGCTCCTTCAGCGAAACCGCCTCGTCCGAGTTAAGGAGCGGGCAGACGAAGCGCGGCGCCTTGGCGCCGAGTTTGGGGCCGCCGGAAATGGCCGGTACCGCCCACAACAAAATGGCAGACGTCAGCAGAACCGCAGTCTTGCGCATGGATACCTCCGTTTTGATTAGTCCTTCCCCGTCCCTTCAAAACCGGTCAACAGGCATATTCTACACAAGAGGGCACCGGAAAACAGCGGGGCCGCCCGTTCACATCGGGCGGCCCCTTCAGGCCGTTTCTGCCGGCCCTTTACCTTATCTGCCTCGCCATGCGGGCGGCCAGGTCCTTGACGCCGGTCCGCAGGTCAGACACCTTCTGCCCTTCCACCGAATCGGCGTATCCGATGGCGCCCGTCTCCACGTTCACCACCCGGATGGACAGGATGTAGGAATCCATGAGCTTTCCGAACGACCCCACCGCCATCCTCTGCACGTTCAGTAGCTTCCCAATCTTCACCGCGCACTCCTCGCTCGTGCATCCGGTCTGCTGAAAACCCTGCTCGGAGAGAACCTTGTCCATATTCTGTTTCTCAATGATGGTGAACGCCCCCGTCTTGACGAGTTCCCCGCGCAGGAGGTCCGCGATGACCGCTGAATCCGAGGCCGAGACACCCTGGGCGGCAAGGTCCGCGATGGCGAAATTGAGCTTCGACCCGGCGGGACGGGCGGGAACCGCGGCCGCGGGCTTCTCCTCCCGCACCGGCGCGGGAGCGGGGGCCGCCTCGGCCGGGGCGGCTTCCTCGGCTACCGGTCCGCCCAATGCCAGCGAAAGGCCAACCCGATGGATCAGCCCGATGGGATGGGCCATGATGCCGTAATCCACCGAGAAATTCTTGTTGATGGTGCCTGTAAGGCCTCCTGTGAAAGTGGGGCTCCCCCCGTCCACCGCCAAGCCCAACCGCAGCGCGAACGCGGGCGCCGGCCACCATTCCGCGCCGCCACCGATCGCAGGGTCACCATCTGAACCAGGCTCGCCAGCCAGTTCCGCAGAAATCCTCAGTGCCGGCTCGCGGTTGAACCAGGAGAGCCCCATCCGAAGTTCCTTTGGCGCGTTCTCTATGAAATCGCTCGACCCATTTTGCACCGGATACGACCACTCCCGCATGTCAGGGCCGAGGTTGCGCATGGCCAGTCCGAAGGTGAATCCGTTATAGGAAAGCGCGGCGCCGAGGTCGCCCACGAAACTGCCCACGCTGCTGTTATTGCCTACTCTCTCGCAAGTGAACCGTTCCCCCAACCCCTTGGCGGTAATCCCGGCGCTCAGCCAATCCGCAATCCGGTATGCCGCGCTCAGTCCACCGCAATATATTCCCTGCTCAGTGCTCCCATTCTTGTTCCCGTCCGCCGCATACGAATCGAAACTGACATTGGTCATATGCCCCAGCAGGCCGACCGCGAGCCGGTCCGTCACCCGCCAAGTCGCACCACCCAAAAGGAAGGTCGAGCCAAAATCCTCCACGCCGGTAAACAGCGGGCCGCCCGCCAGGGAGAACTGCCACTTGCTGTTCGTTGCCACGAGTGAGGCCGGGTTGTTCCAGGCCCCCTCCACACCCGACTGCCCGACGCTGGCGCCGCCCATGGCAAGCTGGCGAGGTCCCGCCGGCGCATTAAGGCTCTCCGCGCCGGGGACCTTGTTTTCCGCTCCGGCAACCGAAGTTACCCCTGCCAGAAAAGCCGCCGCGACGAATCGCGCCGCGGAATGGCTCACTTTGATTGGCCCTTGGGCAGAAGCATGATGGCGCAACGCCCCGTCACGCCGCTATTCTTGTCACCCGTCACAATGAAGGTTCCTGCAATCAGGTGCATGTCGTTACTAAATAATTTGGGCTCCACGAATGCCACGCCATTAGAGTCGGTTTCCACTTCAACCTGGCCAACCTTGCGGCCGGCAAGGCTCCAGAAATAGAGGTTGCTCCTTTTATTCGGGTCCCCTTTAACGATTATCCGTATCCGGCTGGTCGAGTCGCCCATCGTCATGGTGTTAGGCATGGCCTTGATGCCTCCCGACTTGACGGCGTCCGAGTTCACTCTTATCGCCTCGAAAAGCCGGTTCTGCTTCCCGTCCGTGCTCTCGCCTCCCACCACGAAAAGCCGGTTTCCCACCACAACTGCCGCAGCCTTCGCAATCGGGATGGGGAAAGGCGTTTCATCATCCCAGTTCCCATTGTCTGGATTGAAAGCCTCCACCGAGGAAGAGGGAGACCCCATTGGGGAGGAAATCCCGCCAATCGCGTATATCCTCCCGTTCCAAGTCGCCACCGCGTGGTAGGCGCGAACCTGCTTCATGTTGCTGATGGAACTCCAGAATCCCGTGGGCGAGTCGAGTGATTCCCCCGACGACATGGCCGCGCCAAAATCGTCAAAACCACCAACGGCGTATATGCGCCCGTTCCGCGCCGCCACGCCAACCCCCTCCCGCTTCGCCATCATATTGCTTGCACCCATCCAGTCGACATAGGTGACTTCCCAATAGCCCACGTTGTCCGTGGTAATTCCGGTTTGTCGCCCGCCCACGGCGTATATGAAATTGCTCAGGACCGCCGCTCCAAACCGTGTGCGATATTCCGGGGTAACAAGATTTACCTTCGTCCAGGAATCACCATTCCCCCTTTCCTGTATGTCCATGCCAGTCAGCTCATTGCCCATACCGTCCTCGCCGCCAATCACGTAAAGCCATCCGTTCAAGTTGACCATGCCGTGAAACCGCCGGCCATAACTCATGGTTGCCCCTATACCCCACGAATCGGTTTCCGGGTCGTATTTTGCAGTTGTGTAAAGCGCGTCGCTTCCGTTGGTGGTTCCGCCGGTCACAATAATATTTCCGTTTATTTCAGCCGCGGCGAGTCCCATCCGCCTTTCCGGCATGGGCGCCCGTTCAATCCAGGTCAGGGTTCCCGCCAACGCCACGGTGGAAAGGCAGGACAGCAAGGATGCGAACAGCGTCTTCAAGGTGCAAACAGGATAATCGTTCCCGGCCGTTGAGGTCAAGTTCCCGGCCTTCCGCCCTACCGTATCTGCTTCGCCATGCGGGCGGCCAGGTCCTTGACGCCGGTCCGCAGGTCGGACACCTTCTCGCCCTCGGCCGAGTCGGCGAAGTCGATGGCCCCGGTTTCCACGTTCACCACCCGGATGGACAGGATGTAGGAGTCCATCAGCTTTCCGAACGACCCCACCGCCATCCTCTGTACGTTCAGCAGTTTCCCGAGCTTGACCGCGCATTCCTCGCTGGAGCATCCGGTCTGCTGGAACGCGTGCTCCGCCAGCACCTTGTCCATGTTCTGCTTCTCGATGACGTTGAAGGCGCGGGTCTTCACAAGCTCGTTCCGGAGGAGGTCCGCCATGACAGCAGAATCGCCGGCCGAGACGTTCTCCGCCCGCAGGTCCGCGATGGCGACGTTGAGCTTGGCCGCGCCCGGCTTGACGGGAACTTGCGCCTCTTCCCGGGCCGGTGCCTCCTGGCGCGGCGCGGCCGACTGTTCGGCCGGTGCGGCCTCTTCCACGGCGGGCTTCGCGCCAAGGAAGCCGTAGGAAATGCTGAACCGGTGCGAAAAGCCCAACTGGCCGGAGGCAAGGGCGTAATCCACCCCCACCCCGCTGATGATTCCCGACAACCCGGCGGTAAGGGAGGGGCTCAACCCGGTGACGGAGACTTTTTCCTTAAGGGTCTTTTCAACTGCGATGAAGCCCAGCCTCATGCCGAATGCGCGGGTTGCCCACCACTCCAATCCGGCCCCGCCATGCGGGCCGTCCAGGTCGCGGCCGGCCCTCATCTCCAGCGCGCCCGCAAGGTTCCACGGCTGGTAATTGTATCCGACGCCGAGCCGGAACCGGCTCGGGACTCCCCCTCCCGCCTGCCAGCCGTTAAGAGGTTCGATGCCCTCGGGGGGGTCCCAAAGCATGCCAAAGGCGAGGTTGCATGCCGAGAGCCCGAAAGTGAAGTCCCGCCAAGAGGCCAGCAGACCTGCGTCAACCGCCTGGGTATCCCTCCTGTCCCCGATGAGCGATTCCCCGATGCCCTTAATACCGATTCCGGCGCGGAGCCATCTCCACGAACCGGCCACCGCCAGCCCCATCACGGTAACCATCTGGTCAATCTTCCCGCCTTTCTCTCCCAAGGCGTTCACCTCGTCGAAGGAGGCTTGCACTCCCGAAAAGGAGAGCCCCGCGGCCCAGGACGGCATGAACCGCCATCCTCCGCCAAACGCGAAGGAGGTCTGGAATCCGCCGGCCATCGGCCCGCCGTTCGCCGCCACCTCGGCATTCATGTCCATGTCGGCCAGCACCGCCGGGTTGGCGGTCATCCTCATGACGTCATTTCCGCAAATGGCGACGTCCCCCATCCCCATCTGGCGAACCGATACGGGCGAGTTGACAACCGGGACGCCGCTCGGAGTATCCGCGGCCCCCATCGCCGCAACCGGGACCGCCGCCGCAATCGCCGCGAAGGCCGCGAATATCGCTCGCGTCCTCATGTCACTTCTTCCTCTCGTTCACGATCATCAGCGGCTTGCTTCCGTCGGACGGCTTGCCGTTCAGGGTGACGACATAGACGCCGGGCGCCACGTATTTCCCGAGGGCAGTCCCGTCCCATGAGGCGTTGCCGGTGCCGCGGGAATCGAGCTGGACGTCGATTTTCACGAGGAATTTCCCCACCGAGTCGAATATCATTACGTTGGCCACCTTGTCCTTGTCACCCCGCACCATGATGTTGACCTTCGCGCCCGGCACCGACCGGTCAAGCACGTTGGGCGCCACAAGGACCTTATCCTCGGTCGTGTCCGTGTTGTCAAACGCATAATGGACGATTTTCTGCCTGCGGGGACCGATATCCACGCTGCCCGACCCATACAAATGGAAATAGAGCCCGTCTCCCACGGCCAACCCCAGCATGTATGGAGAGGTCACACCGTTCTGCATGATGCTCCATTTCTCGTTCAGGTCCAGGTCATATCCCCGGATGACGCCGGTCGAGGCTCCACAGGCGAAGACCAGCGGAACGGAGGGATGGACGACGGCCTGGCCCGGCTTATGATGCCAGGGCCACCCACCCAGGCAGCCGGAATCCTCGACCTGCATCTTCTTGATGATTGGCGGGCCCCCCGCAAGGTTGAGCTCCGCGATAAAAAGGACCCGGTCGGTCGATGCGTTATAGTCCTTGGCTATCGTTGAAAACATCCGGCCGCTGCGATAGGACAACGAAGCTATCCAGTTTTCATCCCCGCCAAGCGAGAAATAGGACTCCGCATGGATGTGTGCCGCCTTGTCGTATTTCACGAGGCATGCATTTGCCATCGTCGAAACGCCGCAGCCAATGTAAACCTTGTCTTTAGTCACCGCCATTGAATAGGGCTCCAAGTTCAGGTTGCCCAGGTTCAGGTCCGGTTCCACCTTCATGGCGCCGCCACCGTCGTCGCGCACATGGGCAAGCCAGAGCCAGGTTCCATCCAGCCAGGTTGCCCATATCGTCCCGTCCACCGGGTCCACCGCAATGGTCAGGTCATAGCCCATTGCACCGCCCAGCAGCATCGACCATTTCTGCTGCTGCGCATCCGCATCGACCTTGATAAGGTAACTGGGCATCCCCCCGCCATGGTCCTCCGCGATGTATACGCTGTTCCCCTTGACCGCCATCGAACGCGGCTGTCCGCCCGAATACCCCACGAACTTGCTCCATTTCTGGTCCAACTCCCGGCTATATACCCCGACACGAATCTGGGACATAGCCATGCCGTTGTCCATGGAAGTCGCCGCGACCACGTCGCCGTTGTCCAGCATGGCGATGACCTCGCCGTATTTATACGGACCCGGGGTGCTTTCCCACTTCGCCTGTTCGTAGTAGACCAGTCCGCCCAATACCCCCGCCGCCGGCAGGAAAAACGCCGCCAGTGCCAGCACCCGCACGAATGCCCTTTTCATTTCCATCCTTGTGTACCCCCAGCCCTACCTTATCTGTTTCGCCATGCGGGCGGCCAGGTCCTTGACGCCGTTCCGCAGTTCACCCACGGTCTTCCCCTCCGCCGAGTCGGCGAACCCGATGGCACCCGACTCCACGTTCACCACCCGGATGGACAGGATGTAGGAGTCCATCAGTTTCCCGAACGACCCCACCGCCATCCTCTGCACGTTAAGCAGTTTCCCGAGCTTGACCGCGCACTCCTCGCTCGAGCACCCCGTTTGCTGGAACGCGTGTTCCGCCAGCACCTTGTCCATGTTCTGCTTCTCGATTACGTTGAATTTCCCGGTCTTGACCAGCTCGTTGCGGAGCAGGTCCGCCATGACCGCCGCATCGCCAGCCGACACGTTCTCGCCGCGCAGGTCCGCGATGGCAACGTTAAGCAGGGTCCCCGCCGGCTTCGCCGGCGCGGCCGCCTCCTGGACCGGAGCTGTTTCCTGGCGGGTCTCCTCGCGCGGAGCAACGGCCCCGGCCGGGCCCCGCGAAAACGCCCAGGAAAGCCCCACTCGGTTGACCATGCCAAGGGCGGCCGTGGACAGCGCATAGTCAAGCGCGAACTGCTTGTAGGCCACGGTGAGCCCGAATGTGTTCCGCGCATCGGAGCTGATCTCCTCGCTCGCCACGCCGACCCGACCGGCCCGGAGGCCGAAATATTCCCAGGGCCACCACTCCAGCCCGACCCCGACCTTCTGCCCCACCACGCCCGTCCGGGCCGAGGTCTCCAGCCCGCCGGAAAGGCTCCATGGCTGGTAGGTAAATCCAAACCCAAGGCGTAATTCCATGGGCGCCAGCCCCTCGGTTCCCACCACCTCGTCGCCATCCCCGCTTATTTGCGCGGGTTGCTGGACCCGGCCACCGAGATTCCGCACGGAGAGACCGAGCGAAGCGCCGGACCACTCGCCCTTTATCCCCAAGTCGCCTGCCATGGTGCCATTCGATTCCGACTCGGTCGAGTCCATGATGAATTTTGCGGCGCCACCCAGCCGCAGGAAACTCCATTTATAGGCGAATGCCAACGCCCCCGCACCGTTGTTCTCGCTCAGAGTATCCCCATCGACGCCGAATTCATCCACCTGCTTGAAAGACGCCGAGACGTTCGACACGAAGGCTCCCAGCGCCCAGTCCGGCTGCAGCTTCCATCCGCCGCCGATGGCGCCGGCAGATTGCAGGCTTCCGAACATGGGGCCGCCGTTGACTGTCAGTTCAAAATCCCGGTCCATGTCCGCCAATAGCGCCGGGTTTGACGCCCCACGCAAAACATCAATTTTCCCGGCCAGCGAGACATCGCCCATCCCCAACTGCCGCACCGAGGCGGGCCAGAACAGGCCGGGCGCGGAAGCCCCGGTCAAATCCGACGCCGAAGCGGCGGCCGCCGCCGCCGCCAGGATAACCGCCAGGGAAAACCGTAAATGGCGCATTATTTCTTCCCCCTTGTTATCCTGAGCGCCTTGGGCTCCATCTTCCCCGATTCGTCCCTAAGCCAGTATGTTCCGGGCGGCAGGTATCCACCTTCCATCCGGCCGGTCGTCCGCCAGCCTTTCCAAGTGAAGCTCCCGGTGCCGCTTGTTCCCATCTGGACATCGAAAAAGGTAAGGTCCTGACCCGCCATGTCGTAAACCCGGATGCGAACTACGGTGCCGGGGTCGCCCCGGACGCTGACCGTAACAGTTGCCATCGGCTTCGAATAGTCGAGGATGTTGGGAGCAACAATCAACTTTACATCCTGCTTGTCCGCATTGGTAAAGAGATGCCGCACGACCTCGACGCCATAAGTTGTGGGCGGACCGAAACTGCCCACCACTCTCAACAAGCTGTATGTATTGAAATCCAAGATTCCCGGGGTAACGGCCACACCATACATGACGGCAGCAGCACCCGGAAATCCATTAGATACCCATGTCGGTGCATTCAACTCAGGATCGAATTGCATTAGCGCCTGATTGTTGCCCACGCCCGGCCCGCCCACCGCGGCAAAAAGGATGGGTATGGAGGGGTGAAGCGCTAACCGCCCGCCCCGGATAGTATCCGGCCACATAAGGGATGCTGGATTACTGTAGGAAACCGGCTTACGGGTTTTGCCCCCATCCAATTCACCAGAATTGAAATGCTTGTGAATGTATATCTCGGTCTTGAGGATGGGCATGGTTATTGCGCTCATGACCAAGGTGTATAGCAGGTCACCGCGTGTGGCAATGGAAATGACCGCATTCGAATCGGTAGGCCCTCCCGTCCCAAACATGTCAAATTTTTGGGTCCATTTCTGGTTAAAGGATTTGTCATACTTGGCAAGCCAAGCCGCCCAGTTCGCAGTGTTCCATACGCTCCCGCCCACGATAACCGCGTCGGCCGTGACGGCTACAGAGTATCCAAAGGTGGTCATCCCCTGATGGTTAGCCGGCCGTTTGTTTATCTCCTCGCAATGGTCGCCCGCATCACGTAAGTGGTCGATCCTGGCGTAGCTCGAGGTCTGGCTGACGACCGCCCACAGGGTTCCATCTACGGGGTCCAAGCCAAGGGCAGAGTACCCGTATTTCTTGTCGTCCCAAAATACCGGGAAATTCCTGTTCCATTTCATGTTGCCATCGTAATCGAGCTTCACGAGGAAAGCGCAGGTGTCCTGCATGGTCATCGGCGCGTTGCCGCAAATATAGATTGCATCATCGGTAACGGCGATGCCCATGGGTTTCACCCAATGGCCGGGCACGATATTGCCGATGCTCCGGGAGAAATGGTCGGCCAAATCGGGCGTAAGGATGCGAATCCCCAGCTGGCCGCCCGTCTCGTAGGCGACAACCACTTCGCCCCGCGAATTAACCGCGAGGACATCGACGTCGTTGGACAAATCGTAGCCGCTCCGCCAGTATCCTTTCTCGGCGGGATTCGTGAAAGAGGCCGCCCAAATCCCGCTGGTCCATCCCGTCGCCGCAGCCAGAATCGCGGCGGCGATACTGAACCTGGCCTTCAATTTCACTGCGCCCCGCCCTTGGTTTCCGCGGGAGCCGGTGCCGCCGCCGGGGCGGTTTCAGCCGCCGGCTTGGGAGCCTCCTCTACCTTGGCCGGCGCCGCTGGTGCGGCCGCCGGAGCAGCGCCAGCCCGCGGCGCCGCCACCTCTATTTCCAGCTTGTAGGCGGAGAGCCCGACTACGCTGACCCGGAGCCCCCCGAACGAGGCGCCTTCAATCGCTTCAGCAAGCGAGGCCGTGTCACCCTTGTAGGTGACGTTCAGGAGCGCCCGCTTCCCCACCAGGTACAACTGCTGAACCTCGCTGACGCCGTTGATTTCCGCCAGCGCGTTCCGCACGGTCTTGAGCGTCGAGAAGGTCACGCCGTCCACCGTGACATCCAGGCCCGCGCCTTTGCGGACTTCCCGCCGCCACTTGGCCATGATGGAATCGATGAACTGGCTCCCGGCCTTCTCGCCCGCCTGGGCCAGCGCCTTGAAGGCGGCGCCCTCGTCGGTGATGTCCACCTGACGGGAAACGATGTCCGAGGAAGCCGCGATAACCTCCGCGGTGTCCGCCCGGACCGCCCGCAGGGTCATGTTCGCGGTTGCGGAAACCAGTCCGCCCAGCGCCGGGCTCTTGAAGTATTTCGCCACGGCCTGCCCCACCACGATGAGGTCGGCCCCGATTTCGAGGCCCGCCGCGGCCGCCGCGGCGTTGTCGCCCTTGAGCGCGGCCTTGAGCTTCTCGCCCTCGCGTATCCTGTCCACCTGGTCCTTCTCTATGACCTTGAACAGGTAGTTGTTCATGAACCGCTTCATGGCGGCATTCTCTGAAACCGATGCGGTCGCCTTCTCTTCGCCCCGCGTCTCCGGGATGATGATCATTACACGCAACTTGTCGCGGCTCTTGTTCCACCGGATGAAGTCGTCCTTGTCGTCCGCCACCTCGTCGATGGACCCCTTCTCGAATTCTGCGTTGGCCATCGCGACGAGCTTTTCGTTGGCGGCCACGTCGACCGGAGAGGCCCCGTCACGCGAGGCTGAAACCACGCCGTCGTAGACCTGGAGGCTGGTCTGGCCGTCCTTCGCCACTTCAGCCGAGTAAACCGTGCCCTTCACCGCCGCCACCACCGTAGGCGTTTGCGTCTTCAGGTCGGAATCCCCGGTGAGCTTGCCCAGCGTGAACCACAGCCGCCCGGTAACCACCTTCAATATTCCCTTTATCCCCCCCGTCGAAGTCTTCCGCATGGCCTGGAGGGTGAAGCTGGTGGCGGGACCAAGGCGGATTATCTGCCCCGTGTCCAGTTTTATCTCCATCCTCGCGTTATCGAGGGTGATTACCGTATCACCCTCAGACAGAATGGCACCCAGCGAAAGGTTCGTATATTTGGCCGCACCCTTGGGCTGGACGCGCGCGATGCCCTTCAGGAAGGTCACCATCGCCTTTACCTCACCCCCCGTAATGGGGGAAGCTGGAGCGGACGCGGAAGCGACCGAGGAACTCGCCACGAGCTTCTGGTCCGCCACGGGTGCCGCGGCCGGAGCCGCGCCTGCAGCGGGTGAAGCGGAAGGCGCCGCCTGGGCCGCCGCCGGTTTCGCCTGTTCCGGCTTGTTCCCTCCGCCCATGGCCGCCGAATACGCCGGAACGGCCAGCAGGCCTGCCAGTAAAAAGACAGATAGAACGCGCGCCGACTTCCTCATTTCGAGCCACCCTCCTTGGCGGCCGGCGCGGCCTGAATCCGGTCGGCAGCCACTTCCTTGATTTCAAAAGCCACCCTGCCGGCCTCCATCTGGGACGCCAGGGTTGTTGCATTCCCGTGCCTCAAATCCACATCCAAAATGGCCTCACCACCGATGAACGATCGGGTGATTACCGATTGTATCCCATCCAGCGCCCGGACGGCCTCAACCGCCCGGTTGAGCTCGTCGAAACCCGCGATGGGATTCAATACTATCTGGACCGACGCGCCCTCCCACAGGGCGGGCGCCAGCTTCTCGGCCAGTTCCGGCCCGGCCGCGTCCGTCATCCGGCTGAGGCACTGGCCAGCGGCCATCTCCTTGGAAAGGTCCATCCCGCCGCCCTGCTTGGTCACGGCGAGAACGACCTGCCCGGAACCGGTCTTCACCGCCTTGAGCGCCAGGGTTCCGCGGTAGGAAACCATCCCCTGCAGGTCCTTGTCGGAGAAGAAATTGCTCGATGCGGCCCCCACCAGGGCCACGTCCGCCCCCAGCCGCTTGCCCACGTTTGCCGCCGCGCTCTCGTCGCCCCGGAGCGCCTTGAGCACGGATTCCTGGTTGCGTATTTCCGCCAGCTGGTCGGCGTCCACCACCTTGTAGCCCTTTTCCAGCAGTGCCGAAGCCAGCGCAGTCTCCACGGTCCGGTTGCCCGAAGGGGCCCCGTCAATCTTCTCGTCGACGAGAACAACGACCCGGGGATTGCCGACTTTCTTCGTGCGTATGAGGAGACCCAGGCTATCCACGTCCTTCTTCACGTCTCCGAACTTCACCCTGGCCCTTATCTTCGTGTAGTGGACGCCGTCCTCTTCGCGTTCCCCGAGCACCTCCCACGACTTCATGTATCCGGCCGTCTTGCTGAAGAGCCCGTCCTCGATGACCTGCGCCTGGGAGACAACCACCTGGCCGGTCACCAGGACGCCCACGGCCTTTTCCAGCGCCTTCTTCTGGGCGGCCATCAGCCCGGCCTCCTTCGTCGCGAGGGCGTTGCCGGCTATCGTGTTTACCTCGCCCTCGGCCTCCACCGTCACGATCTCCTCGCCGGGCAGGTCAGGCGGACCGCCAGCCGAAACCGAGGGTTTCGGCCTGGGCCCGCCCGAACAGCCGGCGAGGAGAACCGCTACTAGGAGTGCCTTCCCGATTGCCTTCTTCACGGAATCTTTATGCCGAGCTCCTTCTCAACCGACTTCTTCGCCAGGCGCATGGTGACAACGCAGCCGTCGTCGTTCGTCCATTCCCACTTGGTCATCTCCATGCCCTTGACCATGTCGTTGACCTTCGTCGTTATCTTGGAATCAGACTCCATGGCCTTCTCGATGGTGATGCCACCCTCGACCGTGACGCCCTTGAGCTTCTTGACCATTTGGAACTCCGCGTCCACGACCGCCGCATTGCGGGACGACGCCTTCCGCTGGGTCGCCGTCTTCATTGCCGGGTCAGCCGCGCCGATGCCCATCACCTCGATGAACTGTCCGGCGTTCTCGTTTACGTTGATTGTCTGCGCCAATTCGCCGTTCTTGAGCGCCTTAGACCCGCCGCCGCAACCGGCCAGCAGGCCGAGGGCCGCTCCCGCGACCAGGATATACCTCACCTTAAACATGGGAATGCCTCCTTTGGTTGAAACTGCTTCGCTATCTTACACGAAACCGCGGAGCGACTCCAACGGTTTCATCCGTTTTCGAGCCTATTTTCCTCCGGAAAATGGCCGATGTCGGTGACAGGGGTCACACGGGAACTGTGACGAGGGATACGCAGTTATTTCCGACAGTTGATTCCGAATCCAGCGCTATCCGCGGATTTCGGCGCAGGCTATCTCGTTATGGCGGCGTCGCGCTCCGGACCCACCGTGACCAGGCTGATGCGCACTCCCACCATCTTCTCGATAGCCTCAAGATAGGAGCGCGCGGAAGCCGGGAGCTTGTTCCACTGGCGGACTCCGGTGGTGTCCTCTTCCCAGCCGGGAAATTCCTCGTAAACCGGCTCGCACTTTTCCAGGATTTCCAGCCGGTTGGGGAATTCGGCCAGGAGCTCCCCCCCGAAACGATAGCCCGTACAGACCTTTATCTTCGGGAGCTTGTCCAGGACATCCAGCTTGGTTACGGCCAGCTCCGTCAGGCCATTGATGGCCGCCGCCCGCCGCACCACCATCGCATCGAACCATCCACACGAGCGGGGTCGGCCGGTGGTCGCCCCGAATTCCTTGCCCTCGTTGCGCAAGTCCACCTCCTCCTCCGGGGGAAGCAGCGTGGGAAGCGGCCCCCCGCCCACGCGGGTCGTATAGGCCTTGGTGACTCCCACGATACGGTCGATGGAATTGGGCGGCAGGCCGGTGCCGGTGCAGGCGCCCCCCGCCGTCGGATTGGAGGTCGTCACGAAGGGGTAAGTCCCGAAGTCGACATCCAGGAGGGTTCCCTGCGCCCCTTCCATCAGGATTCTTTTCCCCTTCGCGCGGAAGTCCCGGAGAAGCGCCACGGTGTCCGTGATGAAACCCCTGATGCGCGGGATGTAGGAACGATACTCCTCCAGTATCCCGTCCTCCGTCATTTCCGCCGCCTTGTAGAAGTCCCGGAACAGCGTGTTCTTCTCGGCGAGGTTTCGCCGGACCTTCTCGGTGAATACCTTCTCGTCGAGCAGGTCCCCCATGCGTATTCCCGTGCGCCCGAACTTGTCCGCATAGGTGGGTCCGATGCCGCGGCCGGTCGTCCCGATTTTCCGTGATTTCTCCAGCCGGTCTTCCGCGTATTTGTCCAGCGTGCGGTGGTAGGGCAGGGTGACATGGGCGAGGTCGCTCACGAAAAGGCGCCCGGTCATGTTACGCCCCTTGTCTTCCAGGTCCTTTATTTCCTTGAGCAGCTCCGGCGGGTCCACCACCACCCCGTTGCCGATTACGCACGCCTTGTCATCGCGCAAGGCGCCGGAAGGAACGAGGTGGAGTACGAACTTGTCCTTGCCGACCTCAACCGTGTGCCCGGCGTTTCCGCCCCCCTGGTAGCGTACTACAACGTCGGCGGCGTCGGTGAGGAAGTCGATGACCTTCCCCTTGCCTTCGTCGCCCCACTGCGTTCCCAGGATAATGGTGCAAGGCATGGATTTACTCCGGGTACCTTTATACCGCGTTGACGCTCCGGCGGCTAGCCTGAGTAAACAAGTTCAATGAGGGGCGAGGTGGCGGGCTTCGACGACCCTCTACCGACCACTTTGGAATCGCCGCACTGTCTTCAGTGCGAGCGACGGAAAACGCCCGGCCATGGTGCCGAACCCCGATAGGGGCGAGGCGAGGGCGAGGTCGGTAGTGGAGCGAGCCACGCGCGGTGGGCGTGGCGCGCGTGTCGGAGAAGCCCGCCCCGAGCCCCAGAGATATCGGATTGTTGTTCGAGGCTGGTTAGATGTGGACGACGCGGACGTTGGAAAGTTCCTCCAACGCCCCCAATTCCTTGACGACTCCCGCGGGAACCTGCCCGTCCACGCTGAATATCGAGACGGCCGGCTTGCCCGCCGCCTTGCGCCCGACGTGCAGGCTGGCGATGTTTATGGAGCTCTTGCCCAGAATGGTGCCGACTTTCCCGACGATTCCCGGCTTGTCCGTATTTTGGAAGGTTATCATCGTCCCCTCCGGAACCATGTCGAGGTGCAGTCCGTCCACCGCCACGATGTGCGGCTCATCCTTCCCGATGACGGTTCCTTCGGCGGACCGGGTCCCCGCCTCCCCGGTCACGGTCAGCGTCACCAGCGATGCGAAATCCCGCGCCTCGCTCGACTTCGATGACTCGACTTCAATGCCCCGCTCCTTGGCCAATGAATGCGCATTCACCTCGTTGACCCGGCCCTCAAGCGCGTGCGAAAGCACCCCGGTGACCGCGGAGGAGGTCAGGAGCCCCGTATGGCGCTTCGCTATGTCGCCACGGTATTCGATGAATATCCTCCGGGGAACTCCGCTAAGCATCTGGATAAGGAAACTGCCCATCCGGCGAACCAGGTCCGCGTAGGGGCCGAGCTCGCGGAGGGTTTCCGGGCTGGTGGCGGGGACGTTGACGGCGTTGCGCACCGCCCCGTGCAGGAGGTAGTCACGGACCTGCTCGGCGATTATGATGGCGACATTGACCTGCGCCTCCTCGGTGGAGGCGCCAAGGTGCGGGGCAACCGTCACCTTGTCCAGGGTGAGCAGCGGGTTGTCCGGCGGCGTCGGCTCCTTCTCGAACACGTCCAGTCCCGCCGCGGCCACCTGCCCCGACTTTACGGCCTCGACCAGGTCGGCTTCCACGATGGCCCCGCCGCGGGAGCAGTTGATTATACGGACGCCCTTCTTCATCTTCGCGAAGGTCGCCGCGTTGAGCATGCCCTTGGTTTCGGGCGTCATGGGCGCATGGAGGGTAATGTAGTCGGACTTCGCGTAGATTTCGTCCAGCGTGGCCGGTTCGGCCCCGAACTCCCGTATCTTGTCCGGATTCACCATGGGGTCGGACACGATGACCTTCATGCCGAACGCCACCGCCCGCTTGACGACCTCGCCGCCGATGCGCCCCATCCCGACCACGCCGAGGGTCTTGCCGTTCAGCTCGGTGCCCATGAAGTGCCCGCGCTCCCACTTCCCCGACTTGGTCGAGGCGCACGCCGCCGCGACGTTGCGCGCCACCGCCAGCATGAGCGCCATGGCCTGCTCCGCCGCCGCGATGGTGACTGAGTCGGGCGCGTTCATCACCAGGATGCCGTTTTTCGTCGCCACCGGCACCTCGACGTTGTCGATGCCCACGCCCGCCCGGGCTATCACCTTGAGGCGAGTGTTGCCCTCGAGAACGTCGGCGCGCGCCTTGGTTTCGGACCGTACGATGAGCGCGTCGGACTCCAGCAGGGCCTTCTTAAGGTCCTCGCCGGCGATCTTCAGGCGGACATCCACCTCGAAATTGGGGTCAGCCTTCAGGAGGTCGATGCCCTGCTGGGCCAGCTTGTCCGTGATGAGGACGCGGAACTTCCTGTCGGGAGCCACGGCTCAGCCTCCCGCCTTCAGGAAGTATTCCTGGACAGCGGCAACGCCCGCCCCCAGTTTCACATCCGCGCCGGACTCCTTGAGGACCAATTCGAGCGCCGCCATGGTCGCCAGGACGTCCAGCTCGTCCACGTGCCCGACGTGCCCGAGGCGGAATATCTTGCCCTTCAGTTTCCCCTGCCCGCCGATTATGGAAATGCCGAAGCGGCTGAGCAGCCCCTTTACCACCTTGCCGGGATCCACCTTCCCGTCGCGGCAGTCCACCGCCGTTACCACGTTGGAGAACCCGGCCGAGGCGAGCAGTTTCAGCCCCAGCGCCTTGACGCCGATGCGCGTGGCCTCGCCCAGCCGTTCGCCCTTCTTCCACACGCTCTCCAGCCCCTGCTTCTCGATGCCCCTGATGGACTCGCGCAGCTGCAGGATGAGCGACACGGCCGGGGTGAACGGTGTATCGGGCATCTCCTCCGCCGTAAGCGACTTGAGCGCCTTGGCAAAGGAGAAGTAGTATTTGGGGCTCTTGCTTGACGCCATGCGCTTCTGCGCCTTCTCCGACAGCGCCACGAACGCCAGCCCCGGCGGTATCATCAGCCCCTTCTGGGAGCCCACCACCAGCGCGTCCACGTTCCAGGCGTCGGTATGGAACGGCAGGGCGCCCACGCCGCTGATGCCGTCCACCACCAGGACCGCATTGGTCGACTTCAGCAGTTCCCCGATGGCCTTGATGTCGTTCTCGACTCCGGTGGATGTCTCACTGAAGGTGCAAAGCACGCCGGCGTAATCGGCGTGGCGGCGTATCTTCGCCTCCAGTTCCTTGATGTTGACCGGGTCGCCCCACTCGCTTTCCATCCGGTGCACGACGAGGCCATAGGCCTCCGCGATATCCCCCCAGCGCGCGCCGAACTGCCCGGTCACGCAGACGAGCACCTCCTCGCCCGGCGAGAAGAGGTTCGCCACGCAGGCTTCCATGCCCCCGGTACCCGAGGCCGCCATGGTAAGGACGGGATTCTTCGTGTCGAAGATGCGCTGAAGGCCCTCGGTGGCCTCCTTAAGCGCGGAGCGGAATCCCTTGGTGCGGTGATGCGGCTGGGGAAGCGCCGCGTTTACCAGCACTTGTGGCGGAATTTCCACTGGTCCAGCTGCCATTATGCGTGCCTTGTTTGTGCTCATGGTGGGAGTAATGTACCAAAGTCCACCGCATAGTCAACCCTGCGTTGAAGAATCATGAAGGCCTGCTGTGAATTTCACGCGGGGGGGCAGAAGCCCGGAAGTCCGACGATACCAATGGTAACATTTCCCGCCCGCCGCCGCCAAAAGACCGGCCAGCCGTTAAACCAAGCTGGCTCAGCTTTTATTTCCTGCCGAAATCGTCCTGCTGGCGCTCGATATCGTCCTCGCCGAAATAGTCCCCGGTCTGCACCTCGATGAAAGCCATCTCCGATTTTCCGGTACTGGCGATGCGGTGCCAGGAACAGCGGGGAATGTCCACCGCCTGTCCCTTCTTGAGCGGGATATCCTTCCCATCCAGGGTCACGAGGGCCTCGCCCTTGACGACATACCAGTGCTCGCTCCGCTTCTGGTGGCGCTGGTAGGAAAGCCGCATGCCCGGCTTGACCACAATTCTCTTGACCTTGTGGTCCGGCATGTCCGAAAGGACGTCGTAGTGTCCCCAGGGCCTGACGCTTTCGTCGCTCACCGTAATCCCCTCCTCACCCTCTTTACTCCCCCGTTTTGCCGCAACCCTCTCCTCCCCTTCGGGGAGGAGAGGGCCTTGGGACACACGGGTGAGGAGGGGAACAAGAAATCCGCTTGCACTGATTTCATGTCCATATCATAACCTGCGGTCACCCGGAACGGCCGGCCTGCCAGAGGCTCATCAGCCGCAATCCCTTCCGGAAATGAGCCATCGACTCGCCGGGAAGCCGGGGACAGGTGACGGTGCGGGCAGTGCGCGCCGGCAAATCGAAGTAGTTGTCGTCCCAGACCCTCCCCGCCCCCGGCGCGTGGAGTTCCACGAAACGGGCCAGCGTGTTCCCGCGAATCGTCACCGCCCAGCGCGCCCCCCGTGCGCGGACTTTCGCCGTGAGGGCCGGGTCCACAAGGTCGAGGTGCTTGGAAACGACGAACGGGGTGATTTCCCGGGACTTGAGCCGTCCCCGGGCATCGAAAAGCTCGTGGACCAAAACGGTCCGCCGCCGGGCCTCCCCCGCCACGAGCTTCCCGGGCCGCACCACCTTCACCATGGTGTCGGCGAGCGGCCGGGCCTTCACCTGGGCGGCGCCACGCGCCAGCCGAGTACCGTCAAGCGTCTCCAAACGCCAGCGCACCTTTCCCCGGAACGGAACCGCCGTGTCGTTGGTGACGTGCAGTCTGACCGTATCCGGCAGGTCCTCGGCTGACAGGTGCACCGGCTCATAGAACTTCCGGGCAAAGTATTGGAGGGCCTTCCAGTTGCCCACATAATCGATGGAGGACCACGAAGGACACGGCCAGCAGTCATCCAACTGCCAGTAAATGGCCCCGCTTGTGCGGGCGCGGTTCCGGCGCCAATGCTCGACCCCATAACGCATGGCCTCAGCCTGAAGCAGTTGCGTCGAATAGCACAACGACTTGAAGTCGCGCGGCATCCGGAAGTTCTGCGAGAGGAAGTGGATGATTATTTCGTTGCCCGAACCGGACCGCTGGCGGTGGTCCATGAGGTAGGAGGACATGTTCCGCTCCGCGGGAGGGAGGTATTTACCCAGCAGGGCCGGCTCCGGGAGCGACTGGAACCCGAACTCCGAGCAGAACCGGGGCAGGTGCTCACGATACACCGTGAACGGCTTGCGCCCGTGCCAGACGGACCAGTCGTGGATGTCCCCGTGCGTTTCCGCGCCAGCCTTGAGCTTTCGCGGGGCGCCGGAAGACGGTGAGCTCGGCCAGTAGGCGGTATCGGGGTCCTCCCGCGCCACGCAATCCGGGAGAATCCGGTGGAACAGGGCATTGTAGGCCTGCCAAGCGCGGACGGGCGGCTTCCAGCCCCACTCGGTCATCCCCGACTCCATCTCATTATTCCCGCACCAAATCGCCATGCAGGGGTGGTGGCGCAGGCGCCGGATATTCTCCACCGCCTCGCGCCGGACGCATTCCTGGAACGTCCGGTCACCGGGGTATTGGGAGCAGGCGAACATAAAGTCGTGCCACACCAAAATGCCCATCTCGTCGCACAGGTCGTAGAAGATGTCGTTCTCGTAGAACCCGCCGCCCCAGACGCGGATGATGTTCATGTTGGAATCCCGCGCGCTTCCCAGCAGGTGCCGGTATGCTTCCGGGGTCACGCGCTCGGGGAACGAGTCAGCCGGAATCCAGTTGGCGCCCTTGGCAAAAAGCGGGAGGCCGTTCACCACGAAGGTGAACGACTGGCCCCAGCGGTCCTTTTCCCTCCGCAGTTCCAGCTTCCGCATCCCAATTTTCCTCTCGTCGCGGTCCACGACCCGGCCGGCCCCGTCGCGCAGTTCGGTGACCAGCTGGTAGAGGCGCTGTTCCCCGTGGCCGTTCGGCCACCACAGCGCAGGCGATTCGATGCGGAATTCGGCCGTCCCGGAATCACCACGGAGGGGAACCGCGGCCCGGCGGACCTTCCCGCAGGGGGCCGTCAGCGTAACGACGGCACCAAGGCTCCCCCGGCGCTCCGCCCTGACGCGGACCCGCAGGACCACCCCGCCGTTCTTGTGTTCCTGCCGGGGATGGACTTCCAGCAACCGGGCTGAATTCCATCCCTCCAGCCGGACATCCCGCCACAGGCCCACAGGAGGCAGTTTCGGACCCCAATCCCAGCCATATTGGCACGGCGCCTTGCGGACGAACGGCCCGCCGGGAAGCGACATATCGTTCGGCCAGGAAACCCAGGGTTGGCGCTTCTTCCAGCTGGCGCGGCTCGTGGGCGGCTCGAACTTGACCAGTAGTTCATTCATTCCCGGGCGCAAGCGCCTCTTCACCTCGAACTCCCAGTGGATGAACATGTTGTCCACCCGCGCCAGTCTCCTCCCATTCAGGATGATTTCCGCAATGGTATCCACCCCGTCCATTTTCAGGAACACCCGGTTGCTCGAAAGGAGGGAGGCGGGGACGTTGAAGCGCTTCCGGTATTCCCACCGTGATTCCACGACCCATTGGACCTTGAGCTCATTGTCGGCGACCTGCGGGTCGGGGATCACCCCGGCGCGCTGGAGGTCGGTGAAGTTGCTCCCCGGCACCCGCGCGGGCCGCCATTTCCCCTCCCCCACGCGCCGGAACTCCCAATTCCCCGAAAGCGGCATCACCCGCGGTTCGTTCATCACGGCCCAGTGTACCGCAAACGAGGCCGGGCCCTCATGTTAGGCCACCTTGATCATCTCCGGGCTCAGACTTCCCTCTCATATCAATTCACGCTCACTTTAAAGCACACGCAGCCGGTCGAGTTGATATATACATCCCGTATCGTCCACCTCAGCCACCGCGAGTTGGACAGCGGGCTCCCCGTTCCCGGAAGGCTCGTGAAGGTTCCCGGCGGCGTCGTTGTCGTGGCCGTGGAATACCAGACCGTCACTCCCGGCGCATTTGGCCCGCCCCACCCGCACACCATCGTGCTAGCGACTTCGGGAACGTAGGATGTCCCCATCGGAACCGCGTCCGTGATGGTGAAGGAGAAGGCGGTCGCGGACGAGTAGTTGGACCAGCAAATCTGGAATTGGACCGTGTCGCCAGAGGCTGCCACGGATAGCCTCTTGCGCTTCTCTAATTTCACGTCAGCCGCGACCACTACGGTAGACGCAATTCCGGATATGGAGCCATCAATGGTGTCTATGGCCACCAGGGTCTGTGTTCCCATATGGGTGAAAGACACATTGATGAACACCTTCACTCCGCAAGTGGTCCCGCATCCATCCCAAGCATAGTTATAGGAATCCATGGCCGACCCCTGTATCTTCGCCGTCGGATCCGTTGATGAGAACGACGTCGTGCCTACGTAGTCCGTCTTAGTTCCCCCACCCACATCGCTGACGATGACGGTTATCCATAAGTTCTGGCCGACGAACACAACGGGCGGCATTATTATTGTGTAGTGCACCCCGGTCTGGAGGAACGGCGCAGTGTATCCCTTCTCGGTGAACACGCACTGGATAAACTGGACGATGGCGTTTCCCTGGAAGGGGCCGGGAAGCACATTGATACGATAGTTCCTCCTCTTGCCGGACCCCGGATCGGTCAGCGCGGTGAAAGATACGCACTGGTCCATCCCGCCCGTGGTGTAGGTCGCGCTGTATCCGTCACTTGATACGCATCGGACCACCATTCCCTTCTTCGGGCAGTATACATTCAGCGTTTGCGTGTCGGTGAACCCGGGTCCGTTCCCGCATTCCCAATTGTCGGCCACGGTGCTCTGGGCATCGTTGAACCAGAACTCGATGCCGGCGGGACTGCCGCCAGTGGAGTGCATCACCGAACCACCGGAGAAAGCGCTGAACAGGCCGGCGCCGGCGAGCACCTGGATCGGCCCGCCATCCAGCAGGCGCACCCTGAATATGGAAGTGGACGGGGAATTGAAGGCGGTTCCGTCAAGGACGGAATAGACTCTCGCGTTGCCGGCAGCTGCCAGCCCGGCTGGCACGGTCACGCCCCCAGCAGTTATCATCCACCTTCCGGAGGTCCCGTTAAGTTCCGAGGGCATCGGCGCGATCGCCAGCGTGTCATCAGGAACGTAGCGCTCGATGTTTACGAGCGCATTAGCCGACCCAAGGTTCCCTATCGCCACCTTGGCCGCCTCCCCGTCCGATATCTCTGGCTCCACCAATCCGTAGAAGGTGACGTCGCCCGAAGCGACGCAATAGCCCGTTTCGGCGGTCGCCATGTAGGTCCCCCGGTTGTCGAAAGACTTATGGTGGATCGTGGAGGCGCCCATCTCCTGGACCACGATGAGCCTCGCATCGGACGACAGCGTCCGCCATGGACCCTCTTCGGTTCCCTCGACCCCCTGGTCATATGCCACGCTGTTGCCGCCCAAATCCATCGTCCGCATGTAATTCCACGACAGCGTCCCGTAATCGTATTTAAACAGGTGCACGGTCGTCCGGAGGGACGGGTCGAACGCGCCGGATGCGTCCACCGCTGTATTGATGAGAGCAAGCGAGTCGGCGTAGGCCCACGGCTTCAGACCCGTATCGTCCGGGTCGGTGCGCCTCCAGAGGTAGTGCATGAAACCGGAGAAGGTCATCGTCGTGGGACGGGGCGTTGGTCTGGTTGTCCTGGTCGTACCGGGTGAGGTGCGTAAGCAACTGCCAGACCACGGGCGAGTTGGATGTCAGCTTATAAATGAAGTTCGCCGGGTATACCGGGCAAGTGGTAGTCCAGTAGGGAGGGTCGTAGGTCGCCGGGATGCGCTCCGCCTTGCACCCGGCGATGCCGCCTCCCGGAACGACCCCTGAACCCAATATGCATCCGGTGTTCCCGGGAAAACCGCCTATGCAGTCACCGACGGAACAGCCGATGGAATCGCTCACGCCCCCCCCGGTCGACCACCCCGCCCCCTGATACTGGATGCCGCGCAATTCAAACTGGGTGGATTTGTGCGGCGGGAAGAAAGACATCAGGAACCCCACGCAGGGCGAGTCCCCGGCGGCGGCCGCGAAACCGACATAACTCACGTAGGTCGTCCTCAGGATTACCGGCGCCAGATGGGTGAACCTGCTGGGGATACGGGAACTCCCCGTCCCACCCACGATGCCGGTCCGGCCGTTGGCAAGTATGGCCGACTGATTCACCAGGTTCAAGCCGTCGTATGCCGTGGGGAAAACCTTCGCCTTCCATCGCAGGGTGATGGTCATGGCGGGCGGCATGTCAAAACGCCACGTCAGAACCGTGTTTGAGCCCGAAAGGAACCGGCCCGCGCCCCCGAAAGCGCACCCCGTGGGAGTCATCGTCCACCCGGCGCACGGATCCTCCAGGCCGCAGTCAGCGCACCACGTGTCCAGCTGGACCGGTACGGTGTCCCAGACCACCACGTCCCTCCACGTCAGGTCGCTCGAGGTGTTCTTGATGAACACCGAGTAGATGATCTCGTCCGGCGGCATGCCGATGGATGGCGCAAAAACCAGGTCATTGTCGCCTTCCATCCAAGACAGGAACCGCCGGACCACGGTCGTTACGGGGGGGGTAGTGACCGAACCCATGCCGCACCCGCTAATGCCACTGAAAGTTATGTGCGCCCGGTTGTCCAACCTCTGCCCTTCCGGCGCCGCCAGGTTGCCCGACCCCGCCTCGAATAACTCCCCGTTACCCCAATCCACGGTGAGCGAGAACACGACAGCGGATGTCGGGCCGCCCGCCGTCGGCCCCCCTGGCATCGTCCATTTCAACTTCGTGGGAGGACCCAGATTGGGATCCCAAAAAGCGTCCGGATTTGGCACGGCGCTGCCGGGCACGTAATGTGTGTAGGCCGGCATGGAATCGAGCACGTTGACGCCCGACAGGGAGCCGGTCCCGGGTCTCCCGTAATAAATAGTGTAAGTCACCGTGTCCCCCGGAGCGGCCCAGTCCGGGCCACGCTTGAGCGCATAGACGATGGTGTTGGGTGGCCCGGTTATGTCCCCCCATGGCGCCGCGCATCCGGCGTTGTCCTTCACCGAACCATACCAAACCGTATTCGCCGCATAGTTGGTGCCGAAACCCAGCTTGACCTGTGCGCCCTCGGACGGGCAGGAAGTGATGTCCGCGTAGAGGTCGATATTGATGATGCCGCCGCAATTGAGGCAGGACTCGGCGCAGGCCGCAAAATCCACGCTGGAACCGGCCCATGTCCAGGCCCCGTGAGGACCGGAGTCGCTGGGATAAACGCCCTTGTAGGTCAACGGATAGAGGGGAGTGAAGGTCGCGCCGCAGGCGCCTTGCCAATAGACAGCCTTGATGTCCGCCGTCCCTGCCGTCCCGTAATTGAACACCGTGACTCCGGTTATCCGCTCGTCCGTCCGCCAGTTGCACGTCAACGAATCACACAGGACCATGCTGAACGAACCGACGTGAACCTTTTCCCAATTCGGAAAAACAAACCCCCCCTGCACCGTGCCGGCGTCCCACATATTGAGGAGGCATATATCGGTACGACCCTCCCGTGCCAGCAGGAGTGCTGCCGCGACCGGAACCGCCGCCAATATCCTTCTCACCCCGGTAGAACCTCCGTTCCCTTCCCCTACAAGGCCATACGATAGAGATAGCACTGGAAGGAACGGATGAATCAGCCAATATCGTGGAATTCCTTGACCTTGTGGTGGACTATCTTGACCTTGCGCGAACCCCCCGTATCGCCTTTGGGGAAACCCCCGTGTGCTTCTTCACCAGGCGGCTCAGGTAATGGGGATCGTCGATGCCGACCCGCGCCGCAACCTGCTTCACTGAAAGCGGCGACCCCCTTAACAGGCGCAACGCCTCCCTTAACTTCAGCGACCTGTGATAGGCCAACGGAGGAACCCCCATATCGGCGGTGAACCGGCGCGATAGAGTAAATATGTTCACGCCGGTCGCACGGGACAGGTCCTCTAACCTCAGGCGCCTGTTGACGCTGTTCTCGATGAGTTCCCTGGCTCGCTGCACCGTTTCCGCCGCCGCCCCTCCCCCACCCGGGCGGACCGGCGTACCGGAACACGCCGAGGCGAGCCCCAACAGCACCTGCATCACCCGGACCTTGCTTTCTATCGAAGCGTCGGAGGAAGGGCGGTGGCTGGAAGCCTCCGCCAGTTCACGAAGGCACCGCCTCATGGCCATGTCCGGCATGACGGCTTTCAGCCCGACCGATGAAAGGCCGACGCCCGCCGAAAAATGGATCCAGAAAGGGTCGCTCTCCGCTTCCGCTACCCGGTATCGCTGGCCAGGGGGAATATACATCAACCGGCCCTTCCTGATTTCAGATCGACGCACGGGCAATTCGATGAGACAGGAAGACCGCATGGCATAAACGATGACCCCATGGGATCTGTGGCAATTCCATCCGTTGTGGGCGGGCTCCATGGAACGCGGCTCAAAGAGCGACCATGCGGTTGAGACCCAGTAGTCCGTGCCATCGGGAGCCAGCAACGGAATCTGATAGTCCATGAATCCGCCCTGCCGGTTCGCCATTTCCAAGCCTTCGAAGAATGCATCCGTCAACTCCTTCACGCGCATCGACGTTCCCTTGTCCAATACAGGGAACCTTTGCACCTCCTTCAGCGCGAGTTCGTAATCGTAGAATCCCGACCCGACCGAATCAACCACCCGGCGTGCCATCCGGGCCGACGATTCCGAAACCCGGACCGGAGCAAGGAGGAGATGTCCGGCCGGCCGGGCCGGCGTCCCGAGGGGAAAAGCGCAATGCCACAGCCCGGCATGGCACCTGGCGGCCCGGGGACCTGACCGGGCGGCAGCACAAAGTATGCGTTCGGACTCATCGCACTTCTGAAGCATTCCCGGCCGCTTTCGCACTGCATCGCAAATGAACGGCCGTCCGAAATCGGACGGACTTTCCGGAAACGGAAGGGACGGCATCCTGAACACCGCATGAACATGGAAAAGTCGATACAAAAGCGCCTGATACTCCACAAGCGCCGCGACCCGCGAACGAGAAAGCGTTCTCTCAGCCATTTCTTTCCATTTTATTATTAGTCATTGCCGACAACTCTCCTACCAGCGAGAGTAACTTAAGGGGCCAGGTCTTGACGTCAGTTTCCGCCTTTTTTCTCCCCGCGGAGCCGCCGGCTCATCGTCGTATAGTGAACCACCAGATTTCCTGCTATCTCAATCATCTGGTAGCCCTCCTGCACCGCCATCTCTCTTTCGCCAACCCCTTATTTCAAGACCTGCCCTTTTCTCACGGAATTCCCAAGCGCCGAATAGGCGCAGGACCGGCGGACTCATGCCCATCCCGTCATCCTACACCGTGTCTGGCAAGGATTTCCCCCACAAGGGAAAGCGAGCCCGTCACGAGCACCAAGCCGCCGTCCCGGGAGAACTCAATCGCGCCCGCCAGGGCCTCGTCGGCCGAAGTGCATTCCACCGGTTCCTTCCCGGCCGACCTAACGAATCCCGCCATCTCCCCCGCAGCAAGCGCCCGCGGATGCGCGAGCACGGGAATATGGACGGTGGCGGATAGCGGACAGATGGTCCGGGCAAATCCCGCGTAATCCTTCCCCTGAAGCATGCCCAGAACAAGATGGATGCGCACGCCAGGAAAGAACTCCTTCAGGTAATCCGCGAGCACGCCGGCTGAAGCGACATTGTGAGCGCCATCCAGGAGGATGCGGGGCGCATCTGCCTTTAGCGCTATTTCATGCTTCCGCACGACCACATTGGGCAATGTCTTGTACAACTTGCGGGCCATCTCACCACCCAATTCAGGAATGGCCTTATCCTTCGCGACCGGAAGGCCGGGAAGCATTTGCAGCCGGCCGGGCCACCTGGCGGCGAGCAATCCCTTGCGAATCCCCGGCTCGGTCACGGCCAGCTTGCCACGGAGCGCCAGTGCGGTTCCCAACGCCACCAGCGCGTTCCCGGCCTGGTGCCGCCCCGCCAGCGCAATTTCGAGTCCCGTGAATTCCCCCCAGGGCGTCCGCGTGGAGAAAGTCGCCCCTTCCCGGGTGAAAGCCGCCCCATGAGCCGTGATATCCCTCCCAACCAGGTGGAGCGGTGCCCCGGCCTTCCGGCACGCCGCTTCCACCACCGCCAGCGCCTCGGGGTCCTGCTCCGCGCAAACCACCGGCGTGGAGGACTTTATTACCCCGGCTTTCTCGCCCGCAATGGCGGCTATCGTCGTACCCAACTGGTCGGTGTGGTCGAGCGAAATGGGCGTTACGGCCACCGCGGCCGCGTCGGCAACATTAACCGCGTCCAGGCGCCCCCCCATCCCTACCTCCAGCACGGCCACGCCCACCTTCACGGCCGCGAAGTGGCGCAATGCCATCACCGTCAGGACCTCGAAGGTGGTGGGCGGCGGCGCACCGGCCGGGAGCGATTCCTCCACGGCCAGCGCGAGCCGGGCAAAATCCTCCCGCCCAACCGGCGCCAGCCCGATGCGTATCCTTTCGGTCCAGTCGATGAGGTGCGGCGAGGTGAAAAGCCCGCCCCTTATACCCGAAGCCGACAATATCGAGGCCAGCATCGCCGCCGTTGAGCCCTTCCCCTTGGTTCCGGCGACGATTACACAGGGGTATTCCCTCTGCGGGTTTCCGGAGCGCTCGAGCAGGCCCCGCATGCGTTCCAGGTTGTAGTTCTTGGTGCCGTAGCGGAACCCGCCCGCGCGCTCGTAGTCGGACAGGCGCCCAAGGAAAGCCGTGGCGCGGGCGTAACTGCCTGATGACATGTTGGCCATTATCCCCCGGTTGGCGGTCCCCTCACCCATCCCTCTCCCCGGCTGGCCCTTCGACTTTGCTCAGGGTTCCGCCGAGGCGAGGGTGGGGAGACCTAATGAGCCTCGCATATATCAGTGACATCCCAACCCATTCCCCATAACACTTGTTGCGTCACTGTATTCGGCGAACCTCATTAGTAGATAGGGAACTTGCGAGTGAGCTTAAGCACCTGGGACTTCACGGCGGAACGCAGGCGCGTGTCCGCGGGCCGGCGCAGGATTTCCGCCATCCATTCCGCGATGCGCTTCGCTTCGCCTTCCCGAGCCCCCCGGGTGGTCACCGCGGGCGTCCCCAGCCTGATGCCGCTGGTCACCGCCGGCGGCTTCGTATCGAAGGGAATGACCTGCTTGTTGACCACGATGTTGGCCTCTTCCAGTACGTCCGCCGCCTCCTTGCCCGAAATGCCGAACGAGGAGACGTCAATCACCATGAGGTGGTTTTCGGTGCCGCCGCCCACGACCTTCAGCCCCTTCGCCACGAAAACCTCCGCCATGGCCTTGGCGTTTTTCAGTATCTGGGCCTGATAACGGCGGAATCCGGCCGACTGCGCCTCGCGGAAGGCGACCGCCTTGGCCGCGATGATGGGCATGAGCGGACCGCCCTGGGTCCCCGGAAAGACCGCCCGGTCAATCCTCGCGGCGTTCTCGGCCCCGCAAAGGACGAGCCCGCCGCGCGGGCCGCGGAGCGTCTTGTGCGTGGTGGTGGTTACCACCGTCGAGTGCGGAACGGGGTCGGGATGAAGTTTTGCCGCCACCAGGCCGGCGATATGCGCAATATCCGACATCAATATCGCGCCCACCTTCTTCGCTATTTCCCCAAACCTGGCGAAGTCCAACAGGAACATGTAGGAGGAGAAACCCGCGATTATCATCTTTGGCCGGTGCTTTTCCGCAAGCTTTTCCACCTCAGCGTAGTCGATGCGGTTGGTTTCACGGTTGACGCCGTATGAGACTATGTTGAACCATTTCCCCGAGAAATTGAGCTTCTGCCCGTGGGTCAGGTGGCCGCCGGCATCCAGGGACATCGCCAGGACGGTGTCGCCAGGATTCAGGAAGGCCATGTAGACGGAGAAATTGGCCTGGGCGCCCGAATGGGGCTGGACATTGGCGTGGTCCACCCGGAACAGCTGTTTGGCCCGGTCAATGGCGGCCTGCTCAATCTGGTCGTAGTACCGGGTGCCGTTGTAGTACCGCTTCCCCGGATAACCTTCCGCATATTTGTTGGTAAGGCAGGTGCCCGCGGCCTCCATGACGGCGCGGCTCGCGTAATTTTCCGATGGGATGAGTACGAGGGAATCCTTCTGCCGCTTCAGCTCGGCCGCTATGAGCTGTGCCACCTTGGCATCCGTTCTCTTGACATGCGGAATGGCCATATCGCTCATTTTTCTCACCTCCTTGATGTTCAGGCGTTAACAGTAACCCGATAATTATAGACCACTGGCTAATATTGTTCTTCCTCCCGGGGGGAGGCAGGGACCATTCGCCATTGCGGCGAAGCCGCAATGAATATCCGGCCGCTTGGCGCGCCGGGTCCTCCCGGCCCGCGGAGGCGGTTTTTGCCGCACGGCTGGTGCGGCAATCGGTCGCACAATAGATAATGTGTCTGCTTCCATTGCCGGACGCGCTCTAGCGCGTCAAGCGCAGCCCCCTGAGCAAAGCGAAGGGGGTGGAGCGGCCACGAATTTAGTTCGTGGCCGCGAAAGTCCCGTCGGAAGGGGGGCGGCTCGGCCAGTGCGGCCGGAGGCCGCACTGCACAATGATGACTTATCCACTGCTGCCGCGCGGACTTATGTCCGCCCGCCCCCTCCGAGCAATTAGGCGTGCGGAAGCGCGAGCGCGCGCTGGAGGGTTCGGTGCGAGAACGCGAAAACAATCAGCGGCGGAATCAGGGTTATAACCATGGCCGCCGCCAGAATGCAGGGAGGCGCCATCCATGAGTTCACGTTGAAGATGAGCACCGGCAGGGTCCAGCGTGCCCTCTGCTGGCAGACTATCATGGCCCACATGAAATTGGAGTAAGACCAAAGGAAGGCGTAAAGCGCCACCACCGCCATCATGGGTCGGGCGAAAGGCAGAGCCACCCTCCAGAAGAGGCTCCACTCGCCCGCCCCGTAAATAGTCGCCTCCTCGAAATAATCCCTGGGGACGCTGTCGAAGTACCCCTTCATGAGGTAGATGTAGTATCCGTTTACCGCAGTCGGAAGCACCAGGGCCCAAATGGTATTAAGGAGACCAAGCTGGCGCAGGAGCAGGAAGTTCGGGACCGCGATGGCCTCGATGGGAAACGCCGCCAGCGCGAGGAAAAAGACCATCCCCATCTGGAGGGGACCCAGGGCGTACCTCGACATCACGTAGCCCGCCCCCGCGTTCACCACAACCGCCAGCAATGTAAAGAGGGCGGCGAAAAGCGCCGTGTTCAGGAGCGCGCCGCCTCCACCCGAGATGAAGGCCCAAATCGGCCGGAGGAACGCCGGGGCCTTGCTGAGGGGCATCGCCGCACTGGTTCCCTCGGTCATCCAAACCCACACCCGGCGGTAATTCTTCAGCAGGATTTCCGCGATGTACCTGGATTTGTGCGCCTCCCAGTCCGAACGGTCCATCTCAACCTGCGGCCAGGGCACGTCGGCAAACGAGGCCGCCGAAATCCCGTATGCCCGGTTGAGTTCATCCAGCGAGTTGTTGAACTTGTTCTCGAGGAACCTCCGCCAGATTGACTCCGGCGTCCGTATCAGCATCGACTTCGCGGGAACCGTCCTGATAAAGGCGTCCCAGTCGTAGAAAGCGGTCGCCGAGGGGGTAAGGTCCTGGGCCGTGGCGGCCAGCGTTATCAGTTCGGGCGAGGACCCGTAAATCGCCAGCACGCCCTCCGGGGAGCCGTGCCTCCTGACCAGGAAATCCCGGAAACTGTTCGTCAGCGCCGCCACGTCCAGCAATTCCACCGCGTAGGGGCTCACCAAGCTGCTCACGTAGGCGCGCCAGTATTTAGCCTGGGCCGCGGCGGCGGGAAGCGACTCCGGCATGGGAACCTCATACCAGGTCTGGTAAGAGGTTCCCATGGCCGCGTTAAGGGCCTTGATCTCCCCCTTTACTTCCGGAAGCGACCGGAGCCACGACTGGTACCACCAGCGCCCCTTCGTTATGGTCTTGCAATCGGCGGGAGCCGCCGACACCATGAAGTTGGCGAACTCGGCGTTCTGTGGTTCGCTGAACAGGTACGCCCGCGAATTGAACGAAGGTATCCCGGGGAGGATGACGTGGGCGAACGTCTCGAAGGTGGTGCCAAACCTTGCGTTGACCGCGGCGATGTTGCCGTATTTTTCCCGGAGGTGCCGCTTCCAGGCAATCTCCCCCAGCCCGGTATAGGTCGTCAGGATGCTGGCGCTCGGGGCCCGGTATCCCCATCCGGTGAAAAGCATCTGGAGATTATTGACCGGCATCGACTTCAGGCACTCGTAGCCGTCCTTCGCACGGGCCCTCCAGTTGCCCTGCGGCATTGGAACCTTTTCGCCATCAAGCCCGTTTATATACCCGTTCTCCGGCACGATGCGTCCGTAGAAGTCGTTGAAACCATACATATCGGCGAAATAATCCCACTTCGTGGTCAGATACTGAACGTACATCCTTTTCGAGTCCACCAGGTGCCGGAGGTTCGGCCACTTGCTGCCCTCCCACTGCTCCGTGACATCCCCCAGCGAAAGCGCAAAGAGGAAAATGAACGGCAGGACGATCAGGAACGCCAGAACCGCCGTGCAGGAATACACCGATACTTGCAGCACCTTTTCATGGGTACCTGCACGGCGGAAGGGGATGAACAGCGGCATCTGCTACTCCCCCATGACCCGTAGCTGGCCGGCCCGCACCGCCCGCATCTGGTAGATGGAGAACACAAGGATGATGGCCACCAGGAGCCAAACCTCCGCCATCGCGTAGCCGAACTTGATGTAGGCATATGCCCGCATGAAGATGTCCAACCCCACCACGTAGGTGGCGTTGGCCGGTCCGCCTCCCGTCAGGAGGAAGACGTGTTCGGCGGTTCGGGTGGCTGACAGGAGCCAGCCGACAAAGCTTATGCCGATGAGCGGCCGCAGGAACGGTAGGGTGATGCTCCGGAACCGTTCGACGACGCCCGCTCCCGACATTTCGCACTCCTCATACAGGTCCTCGGGGATGGCGGAAACCCCTGCCAGGTAAATAAGCCCGTAAACGCCCAGGGACGCCCAGGCCTGGGGAAGGACGGTCGCGAACATCGCCACCCCCGGCTCGCTCAGCCAGTCGCGCGGCGGGAAACCGAACAACTTGACCAGCGTGTTGAAAGCCCCGCCGGTCGCATACATCTGCTGCCAAAGTATGGCCACTACCACCGCGCTCGCCACGGCCGGGAAGAAAAACGCCGTGCGCACGGCGAACACGCCGCGCGGGAAGCTGGCCAGCGCCAGCGCGACCACGAGCGGGCCGATGAAGCAGAGGAAGAATGAGAAGAACATGTAATATGCCGTGTTGAAGACGGCCTTTTGGGTCAGCGGGTCGACGATTACGTCGTAGAAGTTGGCCGCACCGATGAAATTTCCCCCTTCGCGCAGGACATGGGAAAACAGGCTCATCTTCAGCCCAAAGAGCAGTGGCAGGACGCCGAAAACCAGCGCCAGGGCGATGGCCGGGCCGAATAATGCCACGGAGATTCCCAGCTTTGCCCTGGTCATCCGTTGTATGGGGGCGCGCCGGTATATGGCCAGTTCGTCCTTGAACGTCCAGACCAGCCGGAACAGCCCGTACAACAGGAGCACTGCGATGAGCCCGAGGATTCCCCAACCGGCGATTTTCCAGCTGGTGTCGCGGTGCCGCGGCAGGTTGCGGACGTCCCGGTCGAATGCCTCCTGCGCCAGCCGGAGGGTCGTCGCCGGGTCACCCCCCTCGTTCATGAGCGACGCGAGCTTTGCCCCCAACTGATCGGCCAGCGAATTCCAGTCCGAATCTGGCGGAACCGGCCGGGCGCCCGCCCGGGCGGCGTTGATGGCCGCACCCCAATGCGCCGGCATGGCCTTGACCGCGGGATGTCCGGGGTACAACGCCGCGAAGGTGACCGGCACCTTCGGCGTGCCCGACCACCGGAGCGCCAACGCGAGCATGTCGCGGTCATATTGGCTTCCCGCTTCCCGCGCGGTGGTGTAGAACTCCCATATGAGTTTCCTGCGGAAACCGTCCCGGATGTAGCCCGGGATTGCCCCAACGTTTCCCCATGTTGCATAGCAGAGCGGGTCTGCGGAAAAACATCCCGGCAGGGCCGCCAGATGCGGGTTTTGCGGCTGTAACCCCTTTTTGTATTCGCTGTCGTTAATAAGGCCTATCGGCGCGACCGCCACGGCCACCCGGCCGTCCGTGAACGCGGAATAAAGCTCGTCATTGTTCTTCGCCACGATCAGCGCACCTGGCCCGGCCGCCCGCAGGACCCCGCCGAGTCCGGCAAGCGCCTCTGCGGCCTTGCGCGCCGACTCGGTTCCCAGATTGACCTCCAGGCCATCGCGCCCAATCTTTACCGGCTCATCCCCGCCCGCCTGCCACGCCAGCGCCAGCCAAAGCGCCGCCACGTCACCGGGGGAAGCGAAGGCCAGCCCGGCGCGCTTCCCCGGCGCCACCAGCCGGGCCGCAACCCGCCCGAGGTCGGCCCAGGACCGCGGCATGGAACTTTCCGTCAGGCCCGCGGCGGAGAAAACCTCCCGGTTGCCGGCCAAAAGAACGTAATCCGCCGAAAGCAGGACGCCCCAAGTGCGGCCTTCCAGTTTGAGCCCTTCCACCAGGCTCTGTGGCCAGCGGTCCTTTTCCAGCCAGCCCTCGTAGAGGTCGTCCACCGGCTGGACGAGCCCTTCCCGGACGTAGCCCCCGAGTTCCGAGAAACCGAGGGAAAGCATGTCCGGACCGGCCGTTCCGGCGACGCTCATTACCTGCGCGGCCCCCCACTGAAATCCGGGAAGCCAGAGGCGCTCGTATTCGTAGACCATCACTCCCGGATGGTTCTGCAGATAGCGGTCGAAACCGAGCGACAGCGCCTGGTTGCCTATGTCCCCGGTCCCCTTCCATGGAACGAAGCCCAGCTGCGCGGATAATTCTATGGCGGAGGCGGAACTAGCGGCAAGGAGCACGGCGGTTAAAAGGCGGAAAAAGAGCGGACACACCCCGGCAAACGCCCAAGCCTTCCGCACGCTTGGAACTCTCCCGGTCGTCATGGCCATCGGACGAGCCAGCAACTCCCTGGTCCCAATCATTCCTGTCATTTTACAATAAAACCCCATATCCACTACTTCCCCGGCATCGAGCGGGCCATCCGCTCCAATTCCTTGAGCTCCTCAGGCGTGATTTCAGGGCCGCCGGCAGGGGGACGGAACGAGCCCTCCCGAACCTCCCGGGTGAACGCCCCGATGGCGGCCCGGAACGCCTCCAGTCCCTTCGAATAGGCTTTCGCGAACCGGGGCGGCTCGGAGGTCAGGCCCACCAGGTCGTTGAACACCAGGACCTGCCCGTCGCAATCCGGCCCGGCGCCGCAGCTGATTACGGGTATGGGACAGTCGCGGGTTATCATCCGGCCGAGTTCGGCGGGAACGGACTCCAGTACAATGGAAAACGCCCCCGCCCGCCCCAGGGCCATGGCGCCCCTCCATATGGCGAAAGCCTCCATCGCGCTCTTCCCCTGCGCCCGATAGCCGCCGTATTCCCGCAACTTCTGGGGATTGAGCCCCACATGCCCCATGACGGGAATCCCGAGGTCGGTGAGCCGGCGCACGGTATCTGCCATCTCCAGGCCACCCTCAAGCTTGACGGCGTCCGCGCCCTCCTTGATGAAACGCCCCGCGTTGCGGACGGCCTCCTCCAGGCCGGACTGGTAGGAGAGGAAAGGCATGTCCGCCACCACCAGCGCCTTGGCCGCGCCGCGGCGCACGGCCCGAAGGTGATGGAGCATCTCCTCCATGGTTACGGGGATGGTTGAGTCGTACCCCAGCAGCACCGTCCCGACCGAGTCGCCGACCAGTATGATGTCGACGCCGGCCTCCTCGAGGAGCTTCGCCGTGGGCGCGTCATAGGCCGTTACGGAGACGAGCTTCTTCCCGCCCTTGCGGGCCCGCACGGCGGGCACGGTCACGGACCCTTTTATGGGCGCCACCGCAGCCTCATCTCCCGCGCCGCCTTCACCTCGTCCGGCCTCGAAATCCTGGTCGTCACGGGAGCGTTCCGCAGGCTCTCCGGGTCGCGCTCGGCCGTCTCGGCTATCCCCTTCATGGCCTCGACGAACGCGTCGAGCGTCTCCTTGCTCTCCGTTTCCGTCGGCTCAACCATCAGCGCCTCCTTAACTACGAGCGGGAAATACACGGTGGGGGGATGGAACCCGCGGTCGATGAGCGCCTTGGCGATATCCAGCGCCCGGACCCCGCCGGCCGCCTGCTTGGCCGCGGAAAAGACGCATTCGTGCATGCACATCCGGTCAAACGGGATTTCGTAGTGTCCCCGGAGCCTGGCGCGCAGGTAATTCGCGTTGAGGACGGCGTGACCGCTGATTTCCTTCATCCCTTCCATGCCATACATGAGTATATAGGCATAGGCCCTGAGCAGCACCCCGAAATTCCCGTAAAAAGATGCGATATAACCTATGGAATCCGGCTTGTCGTATTCGAGGAAGAACGAGCCGTCCTTCCTTCTCACGACCCGGGATATCGGAAGGAACGGTTCGAGCTTTTCGTTCACCCCGACCGGACCGGCGCCCGGCCCGCCTCCACCGTGCGGGGTGGCGAAGGTCTTGTGCAGGTTGAGGTGGACGACGTCAAACCCGATGTCGCCGGGCCGGGCCCTCCCGATTATGGCGTTCATGTTAGCGCCGTCGCAATACATCAGCGCGCCCTTCTCGTGGGCAAGCCGGGCTATCTCGGCGGTTTGCGGCTCGAAAATGCCCAGCGTGTTGGGACAGGTCAGCATCACCGCCGCCGTGTCCTCGTTGAGAACCTCCTTGAATTTTCCCAAATCCATCGTGCCGTCCGCGGAGGTCGGGATGACCTTCGTCTCATACCCCGCTATGGCCGCGCTGGCGGGATTGGTCCCGTGGGATGTGTCCGGAACGATAACGTGTTTCCTCCGGCTCCCCTTTTTCCTGTGGTACGCGGCAATCAGCATGAGACCGGTGAGTTCCCCTTGGGCTCCGGCCATCGGCTGCAGGGTGAACGCCTTCATCCCGGCGATTTCGGCGAGGGACTTTTCGAGGTTGTAGATGACCTCGAGCGCCCCCTGGGTCAGGAGGCATCCCTGCTCCAGCTGGGGAAGCAGGGGGTGGAGCTCGCGGAAGCCCTCCAAGCCCACGACCGCCTCCGCGAACTTCGGGTTGTATTTCATGGTGCAGGAACCAAGCGGGTAGAACTGCGTGTCGACGGAATAGTTCTCCTGCGACAGGAGCGTGTAGTGGCGCACAACGTCAAGCTCGGAAACCTCGGGGAGCGCGGGCGCGGACGAACGGACGTATTTCCCGTCCACGGGTCCGGCCGCGGGTATGTCCGGACGCGGCAGGCCGATCCCCCGCCGCCCGGGGACGCTGCATTCGAAGATAAGCTTCACAGCACGGCCTCCAGGCTGTCGGCCAGCTTCACAATTTCCTCCTTGGTCCTCTTTTCGGTTACCGCAACCAGGAGGAAATTCTCCATGCCCGGGTAATAGCGTCCGAGCGGGAATCCCGCGATGAAACCCTTGCGGACCATCTTCCCGATGACCTCGTCGGCGGGGCGCGGCAGGACAACCGTGAATTCGTTGAAGGTGGGGCTGGACCGGTTCACCTTCACTCCCGGTATGCGGTCCACCGCGTCCTTGGCGAATTCCGTCTTGTCCCGCACGAGCCGCGCCAGCTCGGCCAGCCCGTTCTTCCCGATGAGCGACAGGTAGATGACGGCCCGCAGGGCGCAGAGCGCCTCGTTCGAGCAGATATTCGAGGTGGCCTTCTCCCGCCTGATGTGCTGTTCCCTTGCCTGGAGCGTCAGGACGTAGCAGCGCTTTCCGTTCCTGTCCACGGTCTCTCCGCAAATCCGGCCCGGAAGCCGGCGGACGAGCTCCTGGCGAACGGCCATGAAGCCGAGGTAGGGGCCGCCGAATGTGAGCGGCAGGCCCAGGCTCTGGCCTTCCCCCGTCGCGATGTCCACGCCCATCTCCCGGGGCGTCTTAAGGAGCCCGAGCGCCACCGGATAGACCGACTGGACGGCGATTATCCCCTTCCGGTGCGCGTACTCGACGATGTCCGAGTGGTCGTCGATGGCCCCGAAGAAATTGGGGTTCTGGAGGATGACCGCGGCCGTCCGCTCGTCCAGCTTCTCGAACAGCCTTTTCCGGTCGCTCTGCCCGTGGACCGGCTCCACCTCCTCGAATTCCACCGAAAGGTTGCGGGTGTAGGTGTAGAGGATGGTCCGGTATATGGGGCTTACGCCGCTGTCCATCACTATCCGGTTCCGGCCGGTCAGCTTGGTCGCCATCATCGCGGCCTCGTAGAGCGCCGTTCCACCGTCATAGAGCGAGGCATTCGCGACGTCCATTCCAGTCAGTTCGCAAATGGCGGTCTGGAACTCGAACATGGCCTGCAGGGTACCCTGGGCGCATTCCGGCTGGTAGGGGGTGTAGGACGTCACGAATTCCGCGCGCGACGCCAGCTGGTCCACCGCGGCGGGGATGTAGTGGTCGTAGAATCCCCCGCCAACGAACGGGATGAGGTTGGTGGCGTTGCGCCCGGCCATCTCACGCAGGAAGGCCGTCACCTCCATCTCCGACCGGCCGGGCGGGAGGGCGAGGGGACGGGAAAGCAGGGACGGGCCTATCGAGGCGAAAAGCTCGTCGATGGACCCGGCGCCGACGGCGGCGAGCATATCGCGCACCTCGGCTTCGGTGTGGGGTATGAATCCGCTCAATGCCCCAGCCCTTCGACGTATTTGGCGTATGCCGCCGCGTCCATCAGGTTCGCCTTCTCGGCGGGGTCGCCCATGTCGATTTCCGCAATCCAGCCGTCACCGTAGGGGGAGGCGTTAACTTTTTCCGGGCTCGCGTCCAAAACCTTATTGGCGGCGGAAACCGTGCCCGAAACCGGCGAGTAAACATCAGTCGCCGCCTTGACCGATTCCACCGAACAGAGCGGGCCGAACTGCTTCACCTTCTTCCCGGCCGCCGGCAGTTCCACGAAGGTGATGCTCCCCAGCTGCTCCTGGGCATAGTGGGTTATCCCAATCCGCGCTTTCAACCCCTGGATGTCCACCCACTCGTGCTCTTTTGTATACAAAAGATTGCCAGGTGTCTCCATTTCTCCTCCTTGTTAAACGGGTGAATTTTCAGGATTCATAGTTTAGTCCGCTTTGGGCCGCAGGGCTACCCGCGGGCGCTGCCGCACTTATAAAAGGGCAGGGGCGCTACCCGGGCCTCTATTTCGGCCTTTTCCCCCCTGATTATCAGCGGCCCCGGAGATTTTGCGGCGGCCGGCTCGACGTAGCCCAGCGCAATCCCCTTCTCCAGGCTCGGGGCGAACCCCCCGCTGGTGACCTTCCCGACCTCCCTTCCATCAAGCCATATGCCGTTCCCGTGCCGGGGGGAGCGGCGCGAATCGGCGGCGAGGCCCACGAGCGACTTTTTCGTGCCGTCGCGCTTCTGCGAAAGCAGGCTTTCACGGCCCAGGAAATCCTTGTTGAAGGGAATGAACCTGTCCAATCCCGCCTCCACTGGCGTGGTGTTCCGGTCCAGGTCGGACCCGTAGAGCGGGTATCCCATCTCCATCCGCAGGGTGTCCCGCGCCCCCAGGCCGGCGGGACGAACCTCGCTGAAACCGAGCAGGCGGCGCCAAAGCCTTTCCACCTTGCCCGCGCCTATATAGAACTCGAAGCCGGCCTCGCCCGTGTAGCCGGTCCGGCTGATAATGACCCGCTCGCCCAGGAGGTCGAAGGTTCCGAATGAGTAGTAGCCCAATCCGGCCGCGCCCTCCGCACCGGGCAGGCGCTTGATTATGGAGGGGGCGAGCGGCCCCTGCAGGTCTATCTTCCCCAAAGCCTCCGAGCGGTTCGTGAAGTCCGTGCCGGAAGCCAGCCCGCCGCGGAAGTGGCCAAAATCGCCCTCGATGTCCCCGGCGTTCACCACCACCATCCATTCGTCGCCGGAAATCCGGTAGACGACCAGGTCGTCAATCACCCCGCCCGCCTCGTTCAGGGCAAACCCGTAACGGCACCTGCCCGGCTTCATATTCCCGCAGGGGACCGTCACCAGCCGCTCCAGCCCGGCTTTCCCGGGGTCGCCCCGGAACATGAACTCACCCATGTGGCAGGTGTCGAAAACGGACACGGCCTTGCGGGTGTGGTGGTGCTCGGAAAGTATGGCCTCGTATTGCACCGGCATCTCCCACCCCGCGAACTCGACCATGCGGCCGCCGAACTCACGGTGAACCGCATTCAGGGGCGTCTTTTTTATGTTTCCTGTTTCCATGTCGCGGTATTGATTCTATCAGGGGAGACGGACGGGCCTGAAGCGGAGCTGAGTCGACCGGTCCGTAGTCGCCGCGGGGCCTGGCCGCTGGAGGCGCGCAGGCGCCTTGCGCCGTCAGCGCCGGAAGCGGCCCTCTTTGGGCCCCGCATGCGACGGAGGATTCCTACTGATGGAAAGGTCGGCTCGCAGTGAGGCGTGCGTTAGGTGACGACGCCGAACGGTCCGCGAAAGGCCCGGCCGTCCCTTAGGAAATATTTTCCGGAAAAAAACCTCTAGGCCCGGCGCTTGTTCGCCGCGGCCGCGACCACGTTGCGCAGGAGGCAGGAGGTCGTCACCGGGCCCACGCCGCCCGGCACGGGGGTGATGACCCGGCAGCGCGGGGCCACCTTTTCGAAGTCCACGTCGCCGACCAGCTTCTCCGTGCCGTCCGCGGCGCGCACCACGTTCGTCCCCACGTCTATGACCACCGCGCCCTCCTTGACCATGTCGCCATGGATGAAGCCCGCGCGGCCGATGGAAACCACGAGGAAATCGGCCCGGCGGGTCTGGGCCGCCAAATCCTCCGTAGCGGAATGGCACACCGTGACCGTGGGTGCCTTGCGTTCAACGAGCAGGAGCAGGGCCAGCGCCCGGCCCACGATGGGGCTCCGCCCAACGATTACAAGGTCCTTCCCCGCCGAGGGTATTCCGCACTCCCTGATGAGTTCCGCCACGGCTGCGGCCGTGCAGGGAACCCGCGAGGGAGTTCCCATCGCCAGCAGGCCCAGCAGTTCCGGGTGCATACCCTCAACGTCCTTCCCGGGCCCGAGCGCAAGCCGGGCCGCCAGCAGGTCGATGGAGCCGGGCATGGGCTCATGGATGAAGACTCCGGTGACCTTCTGGTCGGCGTTCAATTCCGCCAGGATGGCGTTGAGGTTATCCTGGCTGAACGGCGCGCCAAGGACGCGCTCGGAATATTCGATTCCCGCCTTCTCGCACGCCTTGCGCTGGGAATCCGCGTAGGCCCGGGCCTCCGGCTCCCCGGACGCCAGGACCACTGCGAGGTGCGGGGTGATGCCCCGTTCCCGGAGCTTCGCCGCCCCGGAAGCCGCCTCCTCCCAGATGCGGGTAGCGAGCGGTCCGCCCTTCAGGATGACCGGTTCGGCCATCGCTATTTCCCCGGCAGGGCCCGGAGGAGCAGGGGCGCGTTCGCGCGCGTGCAGCGTTCGAGCTCCCCCTCCGCCGCCGCCAGGCGCGCCGCAAGCGCTTCGCGGGCACCAGCCGCCAGGAACGCCACGTTTATCCCGGCCAGAAGCCGCGTCCCCGTCGCGGCTGTTTCCAGCGACGAAGTAGCGATGGCCACGTCGCAGGCGAACCATTTCGGGGCCCGGGCAATGATGGAGGGAACCTTCCCCAGCGCCTCGACCGCCCGCTCGCATGCAGTGAGGGGAACCCGGGCTATCTCCCCGAGGGCACCAGCGTAGCCCGCCGGATCCTCCTTCTTCCTGTTGCGCGCCTCGGAGTAGGCGGCGTAGGCCACCGCGTCCTCCTGCGCGAGGCCCAGGAGCTCCACTGCCAGCTCCTTGAGGCGGGCCCGCGGGTCTTCCGTCCCGGCCGGCCACTCGCTGTATTCCGCCGCCATGAGGAGAAGGGCGGCCCCGGACGCGCCGGCCACCGCCGCCACCGCCCCGCCGCCCGGTGAGGGGGTCTTGGAACCCAGGGCCTGGAGGAACTTCTCCAGGGTCAGCCCGGGAAGACCTCTGGCGCTCATCGCGCCAGGCTCCCCGTCCGGATTTCGACCGCGGCGGTGGCGCCGCCGCCCAGCGGCGGAGCCAGCTTGGTGACCCGGACGCGCACACCCCTTACGTGCCGCACCTTGATGGCCGCCGTGGCGATGGCGCCCGTCAGGGCCTCGAGCGTGCGGAAGCGGCGGCGTTCCACGATGGCCCTGGCGCGTGAAAAGAGGGCGCGGTAATCGGCGGTGCCGGCGATATGGTCGCGGAAGCGCGGCAACGTGACGATGTCGGCCTCAATCTCCACGCGAAAATCCCCCCCCAGCTTCCGCTCCTCCGGAAGGACGCCGTGACGCCCCCGGAACACCATGTTCTCGAGGAAAATCCTGGCGGGAACGCCGACCGAATTCTTCATGCGGAATCCGGGGACGCGGTGTTCGGCCGCGTCAGGAAGCCGCGACCGGACCCGCGGAGCGCGCCATCTCAGCGAGGCGGGCGAACGCGGCCGGGTCGTGGATGGCCAGTTCGGACAACTGCTTGCGGTCGATAGCGACCTTGGCCTTGCGCAGTCTACTCATGAAGATGGAGTAGTTCAGCCCGTGCTCGCGGGTCGCGGCATTGATGCGCTGTATCCACAACTTCCGGAAGTCCCTCTTCCGGTTGCGCCGGTCGCGGTAGGCGTAGTTGCCCGCATGCTGGATGGTCTCCAGGGCCTTCGAGTAGTGCTTGCTCCTCGCCCCCCAGCTCCCCTTGGCGAGCTTAAGGACCTTCTTGTGCCACCTGCGGGTGGTCTTGCCGGATTTCACTCTGGGCATGTCATTTCCTCCTGGATACCGGCCGCGTCAGCGCGAGCCGTACGGAAGCTGGCGGTGCACTTTCTCCCCTTCGACGGCGGGGAGTATGGACGCGTTCCGCAAATTCCGCTTCCGTGCTTCGCCCTTCTGGTGCAGGTTATGACGCCGGCCGGGCTTTTGGAACCGGGCGTGACCCTTTGCCGTGAAACGATAGCGCTTCATGGCCGCTCTCCTGCTCTTCAATTTAGGCATGAGTTCCTTCCTTTCTCTCCTTTTCCTTTTCTTTTTCCTTCGCAATCTTGGCCGCGTTCGGCTTCGGCGTGAGCGTAACGGACATGAACATCTCCTCGCCGTCCACCCGCATCTCCACCAGGCTGTAATCGGCCAGGTCGGCTATCATCTTTTCGAGCACCTTCCTGCCGAGGTCGTTGTGCTCGCGTTCCCGGCCGCGGAACGTAAGCAGGACCTTCACCTTGTCACCCTTTATAAGGAAGCGCTCGGCCGCCCGGCGCTTCACGTTGTAGTCATGCGGGGCAATCTTCACGCGCAACTTCACTTCCTTCGTCACTATCTTGTGCACGTGCTTCCGCGCCGCCGCTTCGTGCTTCTGCCGCTCATACTTGAACTTGCCGAAGTCCATCAGCCGGCAGACCGGGGGATTCGCCTCCCCTGACACCATGACCAAATCCAGCCGCGCCTCCTCCGCCGCATGCAGGGCCGCATCGAACGAAACCACGCCCATCTGGCCGCCCTTTGCGTCCACAAGGCGGACGGAAGGCGCCGTTATCTCGCGGTTGATGAGGAAACGGCGGTCGTTACCCGCCATTAAACGCCGGTCACCCGGACGCCCGGAAAAATCCCGTTGACGTCCGTTAACATCCGGTTGAAAGGTTCACAGCAACCACTGGCAAGAGTCTAGCACGGGCCCCGCCGCAATTTCAAACCCCCCTAAATCCCCCAAACCGCCCATAACCGCTAGAAAATAACCGTGAAGCTGAAGACCTGGGGGGAGGTTTCGGAGGGCTCCAGGCGGACGCCATAATCAATGCGGTACTTGAATCCCTCGAAACCCATCCCGAAAGTGTAGCCAATACCGTTCAGCTCGGGTTTCCTTCCCACCCCCCCGCGCAAAGACAGCGTACCCGAGAAACGGAATTCCACCCCCCCACCCCATCCGTATTTCTTCCTTTCCATGTCACGGACGCCGTCGGCGGAAACGATGAGGCGGTTCCCCTCCTCGGACCATTGCGCGGCCAGGCCGGCGCGCAGGACGGTCGGAAGCGGAACGTCGGTTTTTTCGAACCGGATTCCGCCGCTCATGTTTTGCGCAAGGACGCCCGCCGTCCAGCCTTCCAGCGGCTCCGCGCACAAACCCGCATCAAAGGCGCCCGCGGAAGCGGAGCGCTCATTGAAAAGCGTGGAACGAAGGAACTTCGCGTTGACCCCGGCCCGGACGCCCCCCGCCTCCCCCGCCGCGCCCAGGAGCCCCATCCCGTCCAATTGCGCGTCCACGGTCCGCTGCTCTCCGCCGGCCGGATGCAGGACCACCGAGCCGGCGTCATACCAGGCGACTCCCGTCACCAAACCGCCGCCGTCATGGATTGGCAGAACGCCCAGCGCCAGCCAGGTCGTGTCACCGATGAATCCCTTCTGCCCGCTGAAGGTCACGGTCGCCTGCTTGTTTCCCGCGGCGGCGGCAGGATTGAGCCATGTAAGCGTCGGGTCCCGCCCCGCGGCCGCCACCGCGCCACCCATGCCGAATGAGCGCGCCGAATCCGCGATGGAAACCACGCTAACGAATGGTTCGCCGGAAAACGCCCGGCTGGCCAAGAGAAGACCCTGAAAAAGCAGCGCCCCGTACCAGACGAATCGCTCCGGTACGGGGCGTGGACGGTTCGTCAAACCGCCGTCAGCGGGCGACCGCGATGCGTTCCCTCATCTGGATACCGGGCCCCTCGATTGTGGCCAGGTAAACACCCGGGGCGACGCGCCGGCCGCCGGAATCGGTCCCGTCCCAGCCCATGGTCTCCGGGTTCCCGCCCGAGTAGCGCGTAATCTCCCGCAGGGGCGAGCCGTTGCGGTCGTAGATACGCAGGGTCACCTTCCCCGCGCCGCCGGGGATGACCTCGAAGCGGGCGACCTGCCCCGGCTCGACAAAACCGCGCTCGCCGGTCGTCACCACCACGGTTCCATGGCCGGTCACCGCGGCGGCGGACGCGGTCGGATGAAGCGCCGCGGTCTGGGCGTCGGGCGGGCACCAGATGGCCGCCTTGGCGTCGTCAATGATTACGGACCCCGGACCGGGCTTGCCCTTTCCCCCGTTCCAATGCTGGACTTGGAGGTGTGTCTGGTCGAGCCCGCCATGCGCATCGCCCAGGATGTTGCACGTCCCCTCCAGCACCACGCTCTGCCCCGGCCCGAGGGTCCGCACATACCAGTCGCGCGCGGCATCGGGACCCAGCCGCTCGCCCCAGTCACCGGTGGGATTCAGGTATTCCTGGATGGCCACCACGCGCAGGTTCTTGTAGGTGCGCCTGCTGTTGTTGGTGAGGGTGATGCGGTAGCGCATGGTTGTGCCGATGTAATACATCGGGAAAGTTCCCCAGTATTGCTGGGGATACAGCCAGGATGGATCGTCGGTCAGGTAGCCGCCGCAGCACTTGTCGTGGTAGAAGTGCCCGCCGTTATTGTCGACCACGGTGCGTCCCCACTGGTCGAAATATTCGATTTTCCAGGACAGCGGCTCCCCGTCGCCGATATGTTTGCCCTTGAGTTGCCAAACGGGGCCCAAAAGGTCTGAAGCGGAGGCTATCCCTGATGCCATAACCAGCGCCGCAATGATGTTCATGTTCCCTCCTACCCTTCCCGGATATTATCCGTAAACGGGCCGCTTTTTGTCAAGCCCGCCCGGGCCCCCTATCCCATCCTCTCCGCCAGCGCCGCTGCAAATTCAGAGGTTTTCACCTTCTTCGCCCCCTCCATCTGGCGGGCGAGGTCGTAGGTGACGACTTTGTCGCCGATGGCGCGCTCCAGCGCGGTTTCCACCGCCTTGGCCGCCTCGACCCATCCGAGGTAGTCGAGCATCATGGCTCCGGACAGGATGACGGCCGAGGGGTTCACCACGTCCTGGTCGGCGTATTTCGGCGCGGTGCCGTGGGTCGCCTCGAATACCGCGATGCCGTCGCCGATGTTGGCGCCGGGGGCAAGCCCCAGCCCGCCCACCTGCGCCGCACAGGCGTCCGAAAGGTAGTCGCCGTTCAGGTTGGGGGTGACGATGACGTCGAACTCCTCCGGCCGCAGGAGCACCTGCTGGAAGGTTATGTCGGCCAGCCGGTCGTCCAAAAGAACCTTCCCGGCCGGGGCCGCTCCGCCGGCTTCCGCCGCGGTCACCACCTCGGCGGCGAATTCGCGCTTCGCGAGGTCGTAGCCCCACTGCCGGAAGGCCCCTTCGGTGAACTTCATGATGTTGCCCTTGTGCACAATGGTCACGCGCTTCCGGCCGCGGTCCAGCGCATGGCGGATGGCCATCCGGACCAGCCGCTCGGTCGCGAACGCCGACATCGGCTTTATGCCTAATCCGGCGCCCTCCCGCACCTTTGCCCCCAGCGAATCCTTCAGGAATTTCGCCAGCTTCCCCGCCTCCGGGCTCCCCGCCTGCCATTCCAGCCCGGCGTAGACGTCCTCGGTGTTCTCGCGGAAGATGATTACATTGAGCTTCTGCGGCTCGCGCACCGGCGAGGGAACGCCGCGGAACCAGCGCACCGGCCGCACGCAGGCGTAGAGGTCGAGTTCCTGCCGGATGGTCACGTTGAGGCTCCGGATTCCGCCCCCGACCGGCGTGGTAAGCGGCCCCTTCAACGCCACCCGGTATTCGCGGATGGCCTTGAGGGTAGCCTTGGGCAGCCATTCGCCGGTTGCCTTGAAGGCCTTCTCCCCCGCGAGTATCTCCATCCACACGAGTTTCCGTTTTCCGCCGTAGGACTTCTCCACGGCCGCCTCGAGGACGCTCTTGGCGGCCTTCCAGATGTCCCTCCCGGTGCCATCACCCTCGATGAACGGGACGACCGGCCTATCCGGAACCGACAGCTTCCCGGCCGCGACGGTTATCGGGGAGCCGCCCGGCGGAAAAGCCGGTTTGCCCACCTATTTCCTCTTCTTCTTTTCGGCCTGCGCGGCTTTTGCGGCCTGCGCGGCGTAGTCCGGCACATTGGACTTCATGCCGGTCAGCTCGTAGACCTTGACCGGCTTCTCCTTGCCCTTGACCCTGAGCGGCGGGTGCTCCCGCACCTCGACGTAATCCTTCACGTCGTTGTAGGTGGAATCGCTCATGAGGATGCGGCAGCCGACCTCCTTGGTCAGCGACTCCATCCGCGAGGCAAGGTTGACGTTGTCGCCTATCACGGTGAATTCCATGCGCTGGGGCGAACCCATGTTCCCGGCGACCACCTCCCCGGTGTTCATCCCTATCCCGATGTTGATGACCGGCTTGTTTTCGGCGACCCACTTCTGCTGGAGCTCGTTCAGCCGCTGGCTCATATGCCAGGCGGTGGAAACCGCCCGCAGGGCGTGGTCGTCCTGGTCCATGGGCGAATTGTATACAGCCATGATGGCGTCACCCACGAACTTGTCCAGTGTCCCGTCGTGCTTGAGGACCTGGTCGACCATCGCAGTCAGGTATTCATTCAGCCGCTCGACGATTTCCTCCGGGGACAGCTTCTCCGACAGGGTGGTGAACCCGCGGATGTCGGAGAAAAGGATGGTGACGTTCCGGACCTGCCCGCCCATCTCTGGGGGCCGCGAAAGCACCGCGTTCAGTACGTGCGGGGAAACGTAGCGCGAGAAGGTTCCGCGGAGGCGCTGGCGTTCCCGGCGCTCGACGGAGGCCCGGTAGGCCTGCACGCCCACGAACGCAAGCGCGATGCCGTAGAGGGCCGGGACGAACTCGAGGAATTCGCGGCGCGCCATGAACATATAGACGGCCACGAGAACCAGGGCCAGCCCGGAAGCCATGGTGGTCGCCAGGGAAGCCAGGGCCGTGGACCGGATGGTGACGAGGCTGACTATGGCCCCCAGGCCGAGGATGAGGAGATACCGGAAGGGCCACGCGAACTCGCGGATGTAGTTTCCGTTCAGGATGGTTTCCACGGTCGAAGCGTGTATCTCGACTCCCGGAACCGGCTGGGCCACCTCCTCATCAAGGAACGGCTTCCAGGTGAAGGGAGTATGGAAGGTGTCGTGCAGCACCTCGGCGGTCGCCCCTACAAACACGATGGCATCGCGGAATACGCCGGGGTCGACCAGCCCCTTGAAGACCTGGTAGTAGGGAATGGTCTTGAAGGTCTTCGCCGGACCACTGTAGTTGATGATCATCTTCCCGCCCGAATCGAGCGGGACGACCCGGTCGCCGAACTCCAGCTTTCCCGGCTCGTAGTTTATTTCCCCCTTCCCGACGCCGAGGTATTTGCGAAGCGCCTCGAGGGGCAGGGAAAAATACCGCTCCTCGTGCACCTTCCAGATGAGCGCCGCCCGGCGGATGAAGGCGTCGTTGTCCTTGGGGGTGTTCACCACTCCCGCGCTGTAGATGGCCGAGCGCAGCCCCTTAATGGGAAGCTTCAATTCCTGGTAGCTGAACTGCTTGTCGACCACGTTGACCAGCTCGGCGCCCATCACCACGCACCCGGCGGAACGGCAGGCCGCCACCAGTTCCGCGTCCTGCTTGGGGTCCGACGCCGTCTCCTCGGTGAAGGTCATATCGAATACGATGGCCTTCGGATGGCCCTTCATTATCTGGCGTATGAGCTTCGCGTGGAACGAGCGCGGCCATATCCAGCGCTCGGGCATCTCGTTGAACGACTCGTTGTCGATGGCGACGATGCAGATTGGGTTCTTCGGCTCGACTTCGCCGCGGATCCAGAAAAGGAAGTCCAGACTCCGCAGGGACAGCCCCTCCCCGACGTCGATGGCGCGCAAACCCATCACCATGAAGGTGATGAGAAAACCGATGGCGAGGGCGCGCCGCTGGGTTCGGTGCCGCATCACCGTCTCGATGTTCAGCATCTTCCCCGGCATCTTCCGCAGGTCCTTGGTCAGGCCCTTCGTTATGTCAGTTACGTCCTTGATATCCATGCTATTGCCTCACCTGCCCTTCGCCGTAAACGAGGAACTTCTGGCTGGTCAGCTCCCGGAGCCCCATCGGGCCCCGTGAATGCAGCCGGCTGGTCGAGATTCCTATCTCGGCACCGAACCCGAACTGCCCGCCATCGGTGAACCTCGTCGAGGCGTTGTGGTATACAACCGCCGAATCGACCTCGTTCATGAACCTCTTCGCCGTCTTCTTATCCTCAGTGATGATTGACTCGGATAACTGTGATGAATACGCGTTGATGTGCTCGATGGCTTCCTCGAGGCTTTCCACCACCTTGACGGACAGGATCAGGCCCAAGTATTCGGTGCTCCAGTCCTCCTCAGTGGCTTTCTTCATCGGGGCGATGGCCCGGGCCTTCGGGTCACCCCGCAACTCCACCCGGGCCGCCGTCAGGCGGGCGACCAGCTTCGGCAGGAAGGCGGAAGCGATGTCCGCATGGACCAGCACCGTCTCCACGGAATTGCACACGCCGGGGCGCTGGACCTTGGCGTTGAAAATAATCTCCTCAGCCATCGGAATGCTGGCGGCCCGGTCCACGTAGATGTGGCAAAGCCCCTTCCCGTGGCCGAGCACCGGGACGAGCGACATCTCCTTGATCTTCCGTATCATCTCCTCGGACCCGCGCGGAATGATTAGGTCGACGAACCTGTCCAACTTCACGAGTTCGGCGACCGCCGCCCGGTCCTTCGTGTCGATGAACTGGACGGCTTCGGCCGGGAGGCCGGCCCGGCCGACCGCCCCCGAAATGAGCCCCGCGATGACTCGGTTGGAATTCAGCGCGTCCGAGCCACCGCGCAGGATTATCGTGTTTCCCGCCTTCAGGCAAAGGACGGCGGCGTCCACGGTAACGTTCGGCCGCGACTCATAAATGAAGCCGATGACGCCCATGGGAACGCGCTGGCGAGCGATGCGAAGGCCGTTGGGACGGCGCCAGCGACCCGTAATCTCCCCCACCGGGTCGGGCAGGCCCATGACTTCCCGGACCGAATGCGCGAGCGTCACCACCCTTCCTTCATTCAGGGTCAGCCGGTCCAGGAGCGCCGCGCCGATGCCGGCCTTCTTCGCCTCTGCGGTGTCCTTGGCGTTGGCGGCCAGAACCTCGCCGTGGTTCTTCTCCAGTTCCTCGGCGATGAGCTCGAGCGCCTGGTTCTTGCGCTCGGTCGTGGCGTTCATCATTACGAACGCCGCCTTACGGGACGCGCGCGCAAGGTTTTCCACCATCGTTTTCACCGGTTCCGCCTTCGCTGTCATGGGACTGATATTATAGGATACCTCAAAGCCGATATTTGTCCCCCTCCGGGGGAACGTGAAAGGAGGCCGGGATGATAAAGAAACTGCTCCATGTCCGCTACCGTGTAAATGACCTCTCCCTCCGTTACCCTCTCCCCTCATGGGGAGAGGGGAGGGTGAGGGGTGGTCCCGGAGGAGCCGCATGATACGAAAACTTCTGCATGTCCGCTACCGCGTAAATGACCTGGAAATAACCGTTGCCTTCTACCGTGACGTCCTGGGCCTGGAACTTTCCCGCCGCTCCAAGTCGGGGCGCGGCTCGGAACTGGCCTTTTTCCGGATGCCGGGAAGCGACACGGAAATCGAGATATGCCGCTACCCCGCATCCGGTCCGGTGACCGTCTGCCCGGACCTTACCCACCTCGCGCTGGAAGTGGCCGACCTGGACACTTTCGAAGCGCACCTGCGCAAACACGGCACGGGATTCTCCGACGGACCGCACGGAGAGAAGGGGAAGGGCCGCATGGCCTTCGTGGACGGCCCCGAGGGCTACGAGTTTGAAATCATCGAGCGGTAATTCCTTCCTCCCCCCTCGCCCCGCCCACAGGCGGGGAGAGGGGGGGGTGAGGGGCCCGAACCTTCCGGCGAACCTCCGCATTCGCCTTGTCATTTTCGACCTCGACGGGACGCTGGCGGACACCGGTGCCGACCTCGCCGGCGCCCTCAATGAATTCAGGCACCGCCGGGGCCTGAAACCCCTGCCCCCGGCGCGGGTAATCGAAGCGGTGGGCGAAGGAGTCCGGAAGCTCCTGAAAAAGACGGTTCCCGCCGCCGAGGCGGCACAACCGGGCGCGGCGGACGAGTTCAGGCGGATATATTTCGCGCGTTGCCTTCGCAAGACCAGGCTCTATCCCGGCGTCCGGGCGTCGCTCCAAGCGCTGGCGAAGCGCGGCGTCATCCTGGCGGTCGCCAGCAACAAGCCTCGGCGGCATTCGGAGAGGATACTGCGCGGACTCGGCATCCGGCGGCTCTTCCGCGCCGTCCTGTGCGGCGACGAGGTTCCCCGCCCGAAACCCCATCCTGACCACCTGCGCATCCTGATGCGCCGCTTCCACGCGAAACCGCGGCAAACCCTGGTGGTCGGGGACAGCCGCTTTGATATGGAGGCGGGAAAGCGGGCGGGATGCCTGACTGCCGCAGTCACCTACGGTTTCGGCTCCCGAAGGGAGGTTTCTTCCCGCAAACCGGACTTCATCCTGAACCGTCTGCCGGACCTGCTCAAAAAGATGTGGCGATAAACCGCGGGCTTAAGCCCGCGGTTTTTCCGATACACCAATCCTTCCCACCCGGATGGCAGACACCCTGTAAAAGGGGGCGCTAACCTCTTTCCCAAGCACCCCGCCGCGGAAACCTACCAGTTTTCGAAATCGCCCAAAGCACTCTTTAGTTCCGGATTGGTCCTTATGGCCTGCTCATAGCACCTTTTGGCCGCGCGGAAATCGCCTTTCTTCGTTTTTTCCATTCCCCATACCCGCATCAGGGATGCCAACAAACGTTTCTGCTCCTTCCTGGAATACGGCGTATAGCTGAATGCCCTGGCCAAGGCCGCAAAGGATTTCTTCCGATTGCCCGACATGGCTTCCGCAATCGCCAGGTTTATCCAATTGGATTCACCATTGAAGCCAAGCTCCCCCAGCTTTCTATATATCTTGGCGGCTTCCTGAACGTCCCCCCCGCCCACACTCATGATATTCGCCCCCAAAGACAGCGCCGCAAGAACGTCAGGGGTGCGCGCCAATTCCCGGCGCACCAACCTGGTTGTCTCAAAGGGATTCCTGCCCATTTCCCGGAAAGCCGGTTGGAACCTGTATTCGGTCCACGGCAAGGCAACTACATAGCGCGACGGTTTATGCGGGGTTTTATCCAGATTGATGACGATGAACAGCCCGTTCTTGTAGTCGGAACGGCGCGATTGGAATGCCGCCGTAAAATAACGGCGCCCAAAGTCCCGATATACGGCCAACTTCCGGTCATCCCATTCCGGACCATCGGCCCATCGAAGGTACCGGAATCGCGCGGATATCAGGTTGTAGCCCAGGCAGTCGATCCCCTCCTGGCGCGCTTTTTTCCTCATACCCGCAGCGTTGAAGGACTCGTGTGCCCAGCGCCATACCGGGGGCATCACTACCACATGGGTGCTTATCGTCCGTCCGTGAATCCCGAATCCGCGCTGTTCGCCCGCCAGAAGCATCGTGTCGTTTTCCCCGACACCTTTCTCCGCCCAAAGCCTTAATCCATTAAGCGTCGTCCAGGTCCGGCGGTCATACTCCGCCCTCGATATCTGGCCAAGGGTGAACGCCCAATCCTCCGGGGGAATGCTCCGCAGGCTGTTGCGCAACAAATCACCCAGCGAAACCAGCAGGAGAACTCCGAGGAAATACTTGAAGACACGGGGACTGCGGGAACGGAATTCGGACGCGGCAATCCCGGCCGCGATGAATGCCAGGGGCATGAGCGGCAGCAGGAACCTTATATTGCGCTCCTGGAGAAAGACGAGGAAGGCCACCACGCCGGTTACAACCGCGGCCGTGAGCCGGGCGGGGACGAAAAACAACAGTCCGAATGGCGCGAGCACCCCGGTAACGGTAGCCACCCTCGATGGATCCACAAAAAGGTCCCTCCACGCCACCACCCAGTAGGCGGTCGACTGTCCGATATCGTCCGATACCCGGCCCACCAACATCCTGAGCCGGTCCGCATATTCCGGACCCCACCACATGCCGCCGAGAAACGAGGAAAGAAACGGATATACGGGGTTCCCGGTTGCCAGCCAGTTCCTGGCGGGCCAAACCATGGCGGGAACCAGGAAAGCCGCCGCGGATGACGCCAGGACGGCCGGGGACGGACGGCACGCGACCAGGAGCATGGCGAAGCTCACGAGCGCGAATATCGCGGTGTATTTCACCGACGCACAGGCTCCAGCCATCAGGCTGGCCAAAACGGCCCGGGAAGCGTTTATCCTTCGCCCGAAGCCGACCACGGAAACAGCGGAAATAAAATACAGCATGACTCCCGGGTCGTTCTTTGCCCCCCATATGTTGGTGGCGAAGACGGGAGCCAGCATCATGAACATCAGCGTCCAGAGGCCGGCGGTCCTGCCGGCCAGCCTCATGGTGAGGTGCCCGGTAATCCCGGCGACCGCCAGAATTACCGCGAGGTTCACCGCCTTCAATGCCGCCACACCCCCAAAGGCGAGCGCGGGCACATACAGCATTTCCTGGGCCAGCGGATAGAACCAGTGGTCGTTGTAGGGAAGCCCGGTTATCCGCTTCCCCTGGAGAAAATATTCCGGAGCCGCCCAATGATAGGAGAGGGAGTCCTCGCCGGTCCCCGGCATCGAGGCCAGCAGGACCCAATACATCGCCCAAACGGCGATTAGTATCGCCCGCACCGCATCCTCCCGGGATAATCTCCCGACAACCTTGATACAGGCTGGCATCGTCCGGCGGACCAAAATAAAACCCAATACGGCAAAACACAGGAACAGCAGGACAAGCGGAACCCGGAAAAGGAGCCCGCAAAATCCCATGCCGGCGGTTGCAATGGATATCACCAGGAATCCGATGGACATCGCCACCCCCCATCCTTCCCGGGCGCGCAGGATCCGCCCAACCCTTTCTCCCACGCCAAGCGCCACAATCACCCATAACGCAACCCAGAGAAGCGACAGGGCCATCGAACGAAAAGTGAAAAAGAGGCCGCCCGGATCCAGCACAGAGAAGGAAGCCGCCGTTTCCAGCAGGGAATCGGCCGCTTCGCCGAACTTCCCCCAGCGAGCCAGGGAGATACCACAGGCCAGGAATCCCCATGCGGCAACGAGAAGGGGCGTAATGCGTAATCCGTGCGCAATCATGCTTGCTTTGGCCTGGTCATCCGGATTGCCGCCAACCCGTTTCATCGGCAAGGCGGGAACAACGCCATACTCCTATTCCGCGTATAGCATCCTTATCGTCATCCCCCCCTCCACCATTAGGCGGGTGCCGGTGATGAAGCCCTCACCATCGGAGGCGAGGAAAAAGCAGGCGTGCGCGATGTCCTCCAATCTTCCCCGCACGGCCAGCAAGTAATCAAGGGCCGGTCGCCCCTGTCGGGGAGTCCTTCGCCGGAAGGACCTTTCCATCCCGGCAATCCCCCGCATCCGGAGCGGGCTCCATGGGGATGCCGTATCGCTCCGCACCGGTGTCCGCCAACAATTTCCTGCGCCCGGCCAGCCATTCGGGCGCGAGAACGGGCGGAGCCCCGCGCTCCCCCGCTTGGTCAGGCGCGGCTCCGGAAATCCGGCCGGACGCCGGCTCCACCTCCTCCTTCGGCCGCCTGGAAAGCTGCTTCCCGTTCTTCTCCCAACCCGTCGCCTTCCGGAATGAATCCAGATCCGCGAATTCCCTGGGGGGGATGCGGCCTTCATCCGTTCCCTTGTAAAATCCCACCCCATTCCTCTGCCCGCCCCATTTGATGAGCGGCCCCTTCCCGCCGGCCCGCCAGAACTCATCAT